>ERZ1090881.140-NODE-140-length-37243-cov-86.757368_pt1 | contig 37243 bp, 30 predicted proteins | sample MGYA00478470_ERZ1090881 | MGnify/ENA primary metagenome ERZ1090881 (study PRJEB33644, sample SAMEA5815736) | chicken gut metagenome | biome: Chicken; feature: Gastrointestinal Tract; material: Caecum | place: Ireland | collected 2019-01-01 | study: A study of the...
TTTGCCGATATTTAATGTAATTGAACAAAAGCAGCATTGAGGTGGCAGTTTACAATAAACGATTGTTGCGGTAGTGTTCTTGCAACGTGAATTTCACAAACGGCGCAGGGGGGGGGTATCCTGCACTAAATTTTATTTATTAAATGATATTTATTAAATGTTGTATTTGCCGATATTTAATGTAATTGAACAAAAGCAGCATTGAGGTGGCAGTTTACAACAAATATTTATTGCGGTAGTGCGCTTGCGATGTGAGTTGAAAAATCAGCGCAAATTTCTTGTGCAATTTCTCAATAAGCAGGACGTCCCGAAAACGCCTGAAAGGCAATGTAATATAAAACAAGTAAAAAATTTCGATTTGTTGAAAAAAGAAATAAATATTTTGTCGTTATGTAAAGCCTCAAAGAGCGGTGGCGTTACCGATACGGTTTTTTCAAAAAGTTTGCACAATAACAATAAAAGAGTAGCGATATTAAACTTTTAAAAAAAACGATGTTCAGCACTGTTCTAACCGTTGCAAATGTTGCAACGTGGTCAAGTGTAGCGGTGAATGTCGCAAAATTTGTTCGTGGTATCGTCATTATACGCAAAAAAAATCGGATTTGCCGTAATCGGCAAACCCGAGTCAATATTCATTATTTATGAGCGTGGTTTCAGTTGTCGGTTTGTATTTTGCACAATAAGTACTTTGTTTCCGCTTGTTGCGAAGGGGCTACAAGTTTTATTGCTCTTTGGAATCGGTACAAGTGCTTTCCTCGTCATTCTTGCGTTTGGCGGATTTTTTTTTCAACGGCGTTTTGATTTCGTGCAGTTCCAAGTCCGTCATGTTTCCGGACTTTCTTTCCAACTTGATTTCCCACTGAATAAGGAATGTGAGGGCTGCACGCAACAAAATGACCGCACCGAGTATCAGAAGTTCGTTCCAATCACGCACGATAACGGTACGAAGCAACTCTCCACCCATTTTGAATTCCAACGAAAGGGCAATGCCTTCCGCCAAATGCAAACGCACGTGTTTTTGCTTTCGGAACAAACCTATGACGGCGGAAATTATCGAGTACACCAAAATTACAATACCGATAAATTCCACAAGCAGTATCAGGTATTCCACCAACAAGTCAAAGTATTGCGAAATGAAATCGTATGCTTTTTGCAACGGGTCCTTTTCCGCCGTTTCGCTTGTGGCGAGCAATGCAAAAAATCTCGGCATAACTCTTCCTCCGTAAATTACACTACAAGCATTATACCATCTTGCAACCGCCTTTGCAATACCCAATTTCAACAAAACAGTTTGCGTCGGGCACATTTTTGACATATTGACGGTTGTGCAAGTGTGCATATTACACAATCGGCATGATGTTTGTGTTTGTTGCATACGTTTGCTCAAATTTGGTCAAATTGCTTTGTTTTACAACCTCGTTTTTGTTTGTGTGTTCAAACAGAAAGACGTCTTTTGCCGCTTTTGCAACAAAAATGCGTTATATCTTGATTTGCAACAAATTTTATCGTATAATATACACAGCAAAGTTTGGCGGTGTGCAATGAAAATACAAATCATAGGCTATTCCGGCAGCGGTAAATCCACCCTGGCACGACAGTTGGGCGAACTTTTGTCTTTGCCCGTGTTGCACATGGACGCTACCCGCTTTTACGGCGATTGGCAGGAGTACACGCACGCCCAACAGGAAGAAACGGTGCGACGCTTTCTTAAACAAAACCGCCAATGCGGTTGGGTGATAGACGGAAATTACTCTTCGATAGCGACAGAGCGTTTTTCGCAATCGGACATCACCGTGTTTTTGGATTTCAACCGCTTTTTTTGTTATTTTTCCGCTAAAAGACGGTACAAAAAGTACAAGGGGCGTTGCCGAGAGGATTTGCCCTGTGTGGAAAAGTTCGACAAAGAGTTTCGCCGTTGGCTTTTGTGGGAGGGGCGTACCCCTTCACGCAGAAAAAAACTAAAAAAGTTGCTCGGTTGCACATCGGGCAGAAAAGTGGTGTTGAAAAATCGCAAACAGCAACAAAAATTTGTACTTTCGCTTGTTGCGGAACATCAAAAAAGCAGTTTTGCAGGAGGTAAAGAATGAAAATAGCAGTAGTTACCGGTGCATCCAACGGTATGGGCAGGGAATTCGCCCGCATTCTGGACGGCGAAGGTTTGCAGGAAATCTGGGCGATTGGATTGGAAAAGGAAAATTTACAGCAGTTGCAAAACCAACTTAAAACGCCTGTGCGCATTTTTGCCGTGGATTTGACGGACGGTGGCACGGAAGAAGTAATTTCCGCCGTGCGTGAAACCTTCCCCGATGTGCGCTGGTTGGTGAATGCCGCAGGTTTCGGCAAATTTGGCAGATACGACGAAATTCCCGTTGCCGAAAGCACAAACATGGTCAGGCTCAACTGCGAATGTCTTGTATCTCTCACGGAAAATTTGCTTCCTTTCATGCACGAGGGTGCAAAAATAGCGCAATTCAGCAGTGTTGCCGCCTTTCAGCCCACACCTTTTCAAAATGTTTACGCAGCAACCAAAGCATTTGTGTACAGTTACGCAAGGGCTTTGAACGTGGAACTGAAACCACGCAAAATCACCGTTACCGCAGTGTGTCCCTATTGGACGGACAGCGCCTTTTTCCGCCGTGCGGAATGTACGGAAAAGAAGGTGGTAACCAACATGTGCGTGTTGTACAAACCGCAGGACGTCGTGAAAAAAGCCTATGCCGACATGAAAAAAGGAAAAGATTTCTCCATGTACGGGTTCAAGGCTCGCAGCCAGACCCGACTTGTAAAGTTTATGCCCGTCAAATTGGTGATGAAAACGTGGGTCAAACAGCAAAAGTTTGACAAACGGTACAAATAGAGCGAATTTGTACAAACGGTACAAATAGAGCGAATTTGTACAAACGGTACAAATAGAGCGATTTTGTACAAACGGTATAAATAGAGCGAATTTGTACAAACGGTACAAATAGAGCGAATTTGTACAAACGGTACAAATAAAGCGGATTTGTACAAACGGTACAAACAGAGTGGATTTGTACAAACGGTGCAAATAGAGCGGATTTGTACAAATGGTACAAAAACAGTGCAACGGTACAATAAATTTGTTACCGAAACAACATTTTCAAACTTGTGGCGCAACTGCCACAAATGGGCGGTGGAATATGAAAGAAAAAAACGTACGGTATGTCTTCACCTTTTTGGCGTGGGTGCTTATGTTGCTTGGCGTCTTTCTGATGGTGGCGCAATTCATTTTCACGGATGTCATCAACACCGACAGCAGAAAAAACGCCTTTTTGTACGGCGGAATTGTCGTTTTTGCGTTGGGGCTTATTTTACTTGTTGCCTGCATTGTGCAAAAACACGACGAAAAGAAGCAAACTTCACAAAAACCATCCTTTGAAAGGATGTCCTCGGCGTCGCAACCTTCTTCACGGCCTGTGGGCACGTACGGCGACAACTACCACATTGTACACATGGGAAGCAGGCAAACGGCGGAAGAAAAATTCAACGAAATTGCCAAAATGGACAAAACTCAATTTGTTATCTACGTTGCACGTCTGTTCGGCTACAAAGGTTATCAGGTCAAATTTACCCCTGTTCTGGACAATTACGGCGTGGATTTGCTGGTGGAAAAAATGGGCGTTACGTTGGCGGTGGGGTGTTATCTTGCTAACAAAGTGCTGTGCGAAAGGGACATTGCATCCATTGTGGAAGGAAGCAAGTACTACCATGTAGGCGGAGCAATCGCCGTAACCAACATGTATTTTGACCGTTCGGCTTTGGAATTTGCCAAAAAAGAAAAAATGTCGTTGGTGGACCGCAACATTCTTGCGGAAGATTTCATGAAGTAACGGTGTTTACTTGTAAAAAGCGTTGTTTTGTCGAAGGACATTATGTTTTTTTGACGGTGCTTTTCCCAATTTAAAACTTTTCCGTAAGCGGGGAAATGTTCTGCAAAAGCATCCCCGTTTGTGCAAAGTTAATTTTCAAAAGGCTGCAAAGCCTTTTTTGTTTTGTAAATTTCCGCTTGCGTTCAGACTGTCGCCGTTGTCGATATTTTTCCCGAAAATCAGTTGAAAAATTCTTGAAAGTATGTCTTGTTTCCGATACATTGCCTCTGTGCCTATAAATATAAATATATAATATAAATTAAAAATACCATTAAATAAGGCGAAAATTCCGTTTAGTCGCAAGGCGAAAACCGTTTGATAACGTGAAAGTATTATTGGGAAAACGTTTCAGAAACTGCCGTGCAAAACTTTCGTCCCAAGTGTACGGCAAAGGAAAACGCCTCAAAGAAAAAATCTTTGAGGCGTTTTTTTTTGTAGTTGTTGAGTGGGTTATCTTTCCTTTTTGCAATCGGCATTGTGCGGACAGTGGTCGCATTCGTAGTTGCAGCCACGGTGCGTAACAATGTAGCGTATGGAGAAGTACAGCAAAAACGCTATCACCACGCAACTTGCCGTTACGATAAATGCGGTGGTGTACTTGCGGGCAAGCGTTCCCAACTGGTAGATTGCCAGAGAAACGATGTATGCCACAACGATTTGGAAAAGTGCCGATCTCAAACCGTTTTTCCAGTTTCCCTGTTCGGAGAAACTTGCGGATATTGCCGCAACGCACGGTATTGTCAGCAGGTTGTACACGACGAAACTGTACGCCCCAAGCGCCGAAATGCTGTTGTCGATACCCTCGGGAAGCAAAATTTGCAGTGTGGTAACCACGGTTTCTTTTGCGGCAATGCCCGTAAGGGTGGAAATGGCAAATTGCCAGCCGCAACCGCCGTCGTTGAAGCCCAGAGGAATGAATATGGGTGCAATAAGTTTTCCGATGGAAGCAAGCATGCTTTGGTCGGTAGCCACCATCTCAAAACGCCAGTTGAAACTTTGCAGCAGCCACAGCAACACGGAAGCGGTAAAAATTATCGTGCCTGCCTTTATCAGGAATGCCTTGCCTCTGTCCCACATCTGTTTTGCAACGTTTCCCACAGTCGGGGCACGGTAGGTGGGCAATTCCATAATGAAAGTGTCGCTTGCGTTTGTCTTTCTGCGACGGAACACCTTCATTATCAACCCGCCCAAAATAACGGCAAAAATGCTCAAAAAGTAAAAACTTACTGCAAACAGAGCGTTGCCGCCCAACAGGTGCGTGGTGAAGAAGGAAATAATTGCCAACTTTGCCGAACATGGCATAAAGGGCGTCAAAGTGATGGTGGCGTTGCGTTCGTTTATGTTTTTAATGGTGCGTGTGGACATTATTGCCGGCACGGAGCATCCGCATCCCAAAATCATGGAAACGAAACTTCTGCCTCCCAAACCTATTTTGTTAAGCAGTCTGTCGGTGATGAAAGCAATTCGAGACATGTAACCGCTTGCTTCCAGCACGGCAATAAACCCGAACAGCAACATTATTTGCGGAACGAAACTGACAACGCTCATGACGCCGGCTATTATGCCGTCCACAATAAGCGAACGCAGCCATTCGATATTCTGAGCATTGGCAAACCAGCCGTTAATGGTGTTTTGCAACCACGGTGTAAATCCGTCGTTAATCAGGTCTGTCAGGAATCCGCCCAAACCGCCTATGGAAATGTAAAACACCAGCGCCATTATCACGGCAAAAATGGGGAAAGCCAGCCATTTGTTCAGGACGATTTTGTCTATTTTCTGCGTGATGCGTTGCGCACGCTCTTCCTTTATTCCTGCGGTGTCGATGCGTTGCGCCCTGTTTACCAGTTGCGACACAATGCCGTATCTTTCCTCGGCGATTCTTGCAGAAACTATGTCGCCGAATTTTTCCTGCGCTTCTTTGTTTATCTGCTCAACCTTTGTCTGCTCCTCTTGCGAAAGGTTGCACATTTTAATTATTGTCTTGTCCTTTTCCAACAGTTTCAACGCTACCCAGCGACTGTTTTCTCTGTTTGCGACAAGGTCTTTCAACTTTGTAACGCCATCCTCGACGGCGTCGCTGTAAACAAAGTGCTTTTTGGGAGCGGGGGTTTGCGACGTGCAGTAGTTCATCAACTCTTCCACGCCTTGATTTTTGGAAGCGGAAATGTTGAAAAACTTGCAACCGAACTTTTCTTCCAGCACGGAAGAGTCAATTTGTATTCCCTTGCTTTTGGCCTCGTCCTGCATGTTGAGCGCAACTACCACCGGCACGTCCAGTTCCATCAGTTGACTTGTGAGAAACAAGTTTCTTTCCAGGTTGGTGGAATCCACTATATTTATTATAAGGTCGGGTTTACCTTCCATAAGATATTGGTGCGCCACCTGTTCGTCAATGGTGAATGGCGAAAGAGAGTAGATGCCGGGCGTGTCCACAATGGCAACGGTGGGGTTGGCTTTGTATGCGCCGATTTTTCTTTCCACCGTAACGCCGGGCCAGTTGCCTACCTTTTGGTTGCTTCCCGTAAGTACGTTGAAAAGCGTTGTCTTGCCGCAGTTAGGGTTGCCGCACAGCGCCACCGTAAGTTTCGTTTTCACCGTCGGTTTGGGTGTTTCCTTTTTGGGGGTACAACATTGCTTGCTCACCTTATCTCACCTCCTCTACGACAAAGTGTTCCGCTTCGGTTGCCCGTATGCACAGGGCGTATCCACGCACCAAAAATTCTATCGGGTCGCCCAAAGGAGCTTTTTTCAGTACCGTTACGACGGTATCGGGCACAAGTCCCATTTCCGCCAGACGTGTTTTTATGTCCGGCAGCAGGTGGCAGGAAAGTATCCTGTACGATTTGCCCACCTCCGCTTTGTTCATTAAAAGTTTTTTGTCAAAACTTTTATTTTTTTGCGATAAATTGTTTGACATATCTTTTTCCTCGTAGTATTATATGTAGGATTTCCGCTCACGAGAGCGTTTTTTAATGCTCGACGCAGTAACCGCAAGTTACTGTCTGGCGGAAGTGTAACACCTAACGGTGCAAAGTGTCAAGGGTATTTGCCCTGCGAAACTGCAATAAAAATTCACAAAAAAAGGTTGAAAAAACTTTGAAAAAAGTGAAAAAAACAGTTGACACGAAAAGCCGCTTGTGTTATTATAAGTAGGCTGTCAGCAAGACAGGCCACTGATGTGGCAGAAAGGAACATTGACAACTGCATAGAACAATATAAGTTTAGAGTAAAAATATTAATCGAGTGTTAATATGCAAAATTCAAAACGATTTTTGCTGCAATGACGCAGAGTTAATAAGAGTAATTTATTCAAGGATCTAAAATTGCTTGCGAAAGCAAGCGTATCGTAATTATACGATCAAGCTACGAAGAGCGTATGGAGGATGCCTTGGCACTAAGCGCCGAAGAAGGACGTGACTAACTGCGATAAGCTGCGGGGAACTGTAAATAAGTGTTGATCCGCAGATTTCCGAATGAGGAAACTCACTGCATTGAAGATGCAGTATCTTTACACAAATCAAATAGTGTACTGAGGGGAACCCGGTGAACTGAAACATCTCATTAACCGGAGGAAAAGAAAGTAAATTAACGATTCCGAGAGTAGTGGCGAGCGAAATTGGAAGAGCCCAAACTTTTAGTAGTGATATTAAAAGGGTTACGGACCCACAAATCATTAGATGTTGGTAGTCGAACAGGCTGGAAAGCCTGGCCAAAGAGAGTGATAGCCTCGTAGGCGGCATCGACATTTAAGTGGTGGGTATCCAGAGTACCACAGGACACGTGGAATCCGGTGGGAATATGCGAGGACCATCTCGTAAGGCTAAATACGACTTAGTGACCGATAGAGTATAGTACCGTGAGGGAAAGGTGAAAAGAACCCCGGGAGGGGAGTGAAAGAGAACCTGAAACCATATGCTTACAAGCAGAGAAAGCACGACTTAACGTGTGATCTCGTACTTTTTGTAGAACGGACCGGCGAGTTACGATGTGTTGCGAGGTAAAGGCATTAAGTGCCGAAGCCGAAGCGAAAGCGAGTCTGATAAGGGCGATTGAGTAGCATGTCGTAGACCCGAAACCGAGTGACCTAACCATGGGCAGGGTGAAGCCGCGGTAAAACGCTGTGGAGGCCCGAACACACGCCTGTTGAAATAGTCGGTGATGACCTGTGGTTAGCGGAGAAATTCTAATCGAACTCGGATATAGCTGGTTCTCCTCGAAATAGCTTTAGGGCTAGCGTCTAAATAGAGTATTGAAGGTAGAGCACTGAATAGGCTAGGGGACTTCACGGTTTACTGAACCTTATCAAACTTCGAATGTCAATTACTTGTTTTTAGGCAGTCAGACAGTGGGAGCTAAGTTTCATTGTCAAAAGGGAAACAGCCCAGACCTACAGCTAAGGTCCCTAAGTTCAGGTTAAGTGGAAAAGGATGTATTGTTGCTTAGACAACCAGGATGTTGGCTTAGAAGCAGCCACTCATTCAAAGAGTGCGTAATAGCTCACTGGTCGAGTGACAACGCGCCGAAGATTATCGGGGCTCAAACCTGACACCGAAGCTTAGGAATTGGAGTAATTCAATTGGTAGAGGAGCAATGTATGCACGCTGAAGCCATATCGAAAGGGGTGGTGGAGAGCATACAAGAGAGAATGCCGGTATAAGTAGCGAAAGCGGAGTGAGAATCTCCGCCATCGAAAGTCTCAGGTTTCCTGGGGAAGGTTCGTCCCCCCAGGGTTAGTCGGGGCCTAAGTTGAGGGCGAAAGCCGTAGATGATGGACAGCAGGCAGATATTCCTGCACCACCACAGGACGTTATTACTGATGCAATGACACAGAAGGATAGTCAGCCCCACCCGGATGGTAAAGGGGGGCCGTTGTACGAGGCCGGTGCGTAGTGAAGTACGCGCACCGTTAAGGCTGGGTGCAGCGGGGAGCGAACTATAGTAGCGGAAGCTGATGAATTCACACTGGCGAGAAAAGTTGCTAAGGAGGAATGTGGTGCCCGTACCGCAAACCGACACAGGTAGACGATGAGAGAATCATAAGATGATCGGGATAACTCTTGTTAAGGAACTCGGCAAAATGACCCCGTAACTTCGGGAGAAGGGGTGCCACGAAAGTGGCCGCAGTGAAAAGTCCCAAGCAACTGTTTACCAAAAACACAGGTCTCTGCTAAATCGTAAGATGAAGTATAGGGGCTGACGCCTGCCCAGTGCTGGAAGGTCAAGGGGAGCTGTTAGCGCAAGCGAAGCAGTGAACTTAAGCCCCAGTGAACGGCGGCCGTAACTATAACGGTCCTAAGGTAGCGAAATTCCTTGTCAGGTAAGTTCTGACCCGCACGAATGGCGTAATGATTTGGGAACTGTCTCAACAAGAGACCCGGCGAAATTGTAGTATGCGTGAAGATGCGTATTAACCTGCGACTGGACGGAGAGACCCCGTAGAGCTTTACTGTAACTTGGTATTGAATTCCGGCAACTGCTGTACAGGATAGGTGGGAGACTGGGAAGCGCAGGCGTCAGCTTGCGTGGAGTCACCCTTGGGATACCACCCTTCGGTTGCTGGGATTCTAACGGTGTGCCGTTAGCCGGGCACCGGACATTGCCAGGTGGGCAGTTTGACTGGGGCGGTCGCCTCCAAAAGAGTAACGGAGGCGCCCAAAGGTTCCCTCAGGATGGTTGGAAATCATCCAAAGAGTGCAAAGGCAGAAGGGAGCTTGACTGCGAGACAGACATGTCGAGCAGATGCGAAAGCAGGGCTTAGTGATCAGGCGGTAGAGTATGGAATTGCCGTCGCTTAACGGATAAAAGTTACCTCGGGGATAACAGGCTGATCTCCCCCAAGAGTTCACATCGACGGGGAGGTTTGGCACCTCGATGTCGGCTCGTCACATCCTGGGGCTGAAGCAGGTCCCAAGGGTTCGGCTGTTCGCCGATTAAAGTGGCACGCGAGCTGGGTTCAGAACGTCGTGAGACAGTTCGGTCCCTATCCATCGTGGGCGTAAGATATTTGATGGGATCTGTTCCTAGTACGAGAGGACCGGAATGGACGTACCAATTGTGCACCAGTTGTTTCGCCAGAAGCACGGCTGGGTAGCGAAGTACGGACGGGATAAACGCTGAAAGCATCTAAGTGTGAAACCCACCCAAAGATAAGATATCTCCTTTGATAAGGCCCCTTGTAGACCACAAGGTTGATAGGTCGGAGGTGTAAGTGTAGTAATACATTCAGCTGACCGATACTAATAGGCCGAACGCTTGTTCAAATAATACGAACAAGCCTTGAATACAATCACAATACAAAAACTCAGATACACTAAGCTTTGTTGTGCATGCAGTTGTCAATGTTCCTTTTCTCAACATTGATTTATTACGGTTTATCCGTGTAAATAACCATTGCGGTGATTTAGAGTTGAGGGTCCCACCTGTTCTCATACCGAACACAGAAGTTAAGCCTCAATTCGCCTAGGGTACTTGGCTGGACACGGCCCGGGAGAGTAAGGTTTTGCCGCATCCATTAAAAGACGAGTTCGATTTTCGGATTCGTCTTTTTTTCTGTGTAAACAATTCTATTTGTGAAAGTATTTTGATTTATTTTGTCAATTTCTAATGGGTTTTCAATTTTTACCTGCAAACAAACTCACAGCGCAGTGTAATGTAAGATTTTGGCTGTGTCTTCTGTTTTGGCGGTAAATTTTCGCAGGTTTTTGAATTTTACATACCAAATGCAGGCAATTTGCTTTGCCACAGGAATTTTGTTTTCCAACATTAAGTTGATGCTTTGCAAACTGCTGTGGAAGTTTTGTTTGCAGAAGTGGCACTGACCCCTTTGTCTTGGCATAAACATTTTTTGGCTGTGTAGGCAAATTTTGCAATGTGTTTTCAATTATTTACTAGTAAACAAACTCGCAGCGCAGTGTAATGTAAGATTTCGGCTGTATCTTCTGTTTTTACGGTGAATTTTCGCAGGTTTTTGAATTTCATACCTCAATGCAGGCAATTTGCTTTGCCACGGAAATTTTATTTACCGATATTAAGTTGACGTTTTGCAAACTGCTGTGGAAGTTTTGTTTGCAGAAGTGGCACTGACCCCTTTGTCTTGGCATAAACATTTTTTTGGCTGTGTAGGCAATTTTTCCCTTTTGTTGACAAATTTTGTAGTTTTGCATTGTAAATTGCACTAATATGTAGTACAATTTCCCGTATATAAAGGGGGTATTTGTTATGTATTGTAAAAATTGTGGCAGACAAATGGACGACAAAGCGGTGATTTGTCCGATTGCGGAATGTCCACAGGCGTAGTGCAAGATAAAAGTTACAGCGGTTTGTCTATTGCTGCTATCATTTTTGCCGTGTTTTCGCCTCTCATCGGTTTGATTTTGGGAATTATTGTCATTTCCAACGGCAACGCCAAAAGTAAATCACTTGGCAAGGCGGCTATTATTGTTTCCGTTGCGATAATGGTGGTTTATGTGGTTGTTTACCTGATTTTCGGCACCTACCTTATGGCATTGGTGCAATCTTTGTTGCAGAGTGTATCTCATTAAATATTTTCGCAAAAACAGCCGAAAAGTTCGGCTGTTTTTTTACGTAACGTGCCCAAGTTCCTGTGAGGGTGCGTGTTTAACTGTTGTGCCCATTGTCTTTATTTGCAATATTCGTCCGACATATTGTAATTTTATTTTGTTTGGTATATAATTTTATCATACGGAGGAATAACTATGATTTGTAAGAAATGTGGGGCGCAGTTGGACAATAACGCCACTGTTTGTCCGCAATGCGGAGTGCCTACGGAAAACTATTCCAGAACAGGAGATGCGGGCTTGCTGGTAGTAGGCTTTGTGTGTGCTTTTATTTTTCCTGTTTTGGGGCTTATTTTGGGAGTTGTCGCACGCAAGCGTGCCGACTCGACATCACGGTATGCGCCCGCGCTACTAATTGTCTTGTCGGTAGTAAACCTGGTGATAGGCCTTGTTTTTTGCGCTATTTTTGCGCCTGTGCTGCTGGAAAAGTTGAGTGCGATTTTGCCGTCCGCATGACGGCGATTTAGTTGGTGTTTGCAAAAAAACTGTTTTGTGATGCCGCAATTTGCTTTTCCGTTCTTTGATTGCCAATGCGTTGCACGGTTGTGGCAATCACATTGTTATCGCATTTTCTTTGCAACGTATATGCGTTTTTTTACCGCAAAGAGTTGATTTTTGTCAAAATTTGAAAAAAAATACGTCAGAAACGTTTTTTTTACATTAAATTGTTGCGTCAAGCGTATCGGTAGTGTATAATAGTTTTAACCAACAAAGGAGGTTTTTTTATATATTGCAAAAATTGTGGTTCGGAAATAGACGACAGAGCAGTAGTTTGCCCCAAATGTGGCGTTGCCACGGGCAAAAGCGGCGAAGATAAAGCCAGCGGGCTTTCTATTGCTGCGCTTGTTTTGGCGTTTTTCATTCCTCTCGTGGGATTGATTCTCGGTATCGTAGCCAAGAAAGACGCAGGCGAAAAAAGCGCTAAACTTGCAAAGGCGGCAATCATCGTTTCCGTTGTATTTATGGTTTTGAACGTGTTGGTGGGTGTACTGTACAGTGCGGCAATCCTCGGCATGCTTCAAGGTAGCGGTGTCGCTCTGCTTTAATGGCAAATACGAAACAGTCAAACGCAAGTTTGGCTGTTTTTTTTTGTAATGTTGTAAAGAATTTTGCTCCACCCAAAAATTTGCAGGCATTTTTTGTACGGTTTGAGTTTTCCCGTACAATCCGCCGTGCTTTTTCAAAACGCAGTCGGCGTGATTCGGCGTTAAAAATTTTGTCAAAAAAATTGCCGATTTGTTGAAACGGAGATTATTTTGTAGTATAATAAACTAAAAACACACGGAGGACAGGACAATGTATTGTAAAAATTGCGGTGAGGAGATTGACGACAGGGCCGTTGTGTGTATCAAATGTGGGGTGCCGACGGAAATTCATCCTGTCAACGACGAGTTTAGCGGAATATCCATTGCGGCGATAATCTGTGCTTTTTTTGTGCCCCTTGCAGGCTTTATCTTGGGGCTTATCGGCATGCAAAATGCAAAAAATCAAAAGAGCAAAAGTCTTGCAATGGCAGGAATGATTGTGGGATTGGTAATCATGCTGATAATTTTGTTGGTAATAATTTTCGAATTCACTTTGCTTTTGAAACTTATGGAAACTATTCCCACGCAGCCCACCGCATTACTGTTTGTTTGAAATTGAACAGCCGAAAATCTTCGGCTGTTTTTTTCGGTTTTTTTGTGTTTCGTGATTTTGCGATAATTGCGGTAACGGCGGTGCTTTTCTGCAACAAAAAAGTTGTAAACACAAATCACCGCACGTCGTTTTTTTTGTTTTTGGGTACAACGAAAAAACGCATTGTTTTTACAATTTATTGCTCAAAGCGTGGCAGGCGTATTGTATTTTTCGAGACGGTATTAAAATTCAGTGCAGAATTGTCAGGTTGAAAACTGCTTAGTACCTTTACGGCGGTGCTTGTCTGCAACAAAAAATTGTCAACATCAAACGCCGCACGTCGCATTTTTTTGTTTTTTGGGTGCAACGGAAAAACGCATTGTTTTTGCAATATAATTATTCTGACGGTTTTTAGCAATCCGTCTTTTTTTGCCGTCCAAGGGAAAGGTAGTGCCGTTTTCCATGCGCTTTGCAAATGCGTCAACGACGTTTGCAAATTTTCTGGTCTTTTGGTACAATACAAATACCGTGAAAGGAGGAACCATGTATTTACAACAAATTTTGCCCGACACAGGTTTGTACGATTGGGCGGTACAACTTTTGAAAATCGCTTTTCCTGCCGAAGAAAGGCGGGATGACGCCGAGCAGTTGAAAGTAATGTCCCATCCCGATTACCGCCTGTGCGCAATTTTCGACAAAATTCCCGTGGGAGTGGTGGGGTATTGGGCAACGCCGCAATTTGTCTACTTGGAAAATTTTTGCATATCGCCGGAAAAGCGTAACGGCGGTTACGGCAGTAAAACTTTGCAACTGCTGTCGTCATCGGACAAATTGCTTGTGCTGGAAATAGAACTTCCCGTGGATGAATTGACAATCCGACGCAAAAATTTCTATTTACGCAACGGAATGGTGTCAAATGCCTTTTTGCACATTCAGCCTCACTACCGCAAGCAAGATGCCGACCTTCCTTTGGAAGTACTTTCCTTTCGCCGTCCTCTGTCGCAGGAGGAGTACAACGTTTTCCGCAAGTATCTTGACGACAACGTCGATGTGATTACCCGCAAGTGCTGACATTTGTGCGTCAATTAAGCCGAGCGTCGCAGTCATCCCGTGCGACGTGATTTTTTGTACCGTGTCGGCGTTTTGCGACACAAGCGCCGGCGTGGTTAAAAAGCGTATCAACGGTGCAGTTATTTTGGAAAAGATAACACGGAGTTTTGCGCTGAAAGGCAGGTTTTTGCATACGGTAACGGCATTTGCAGTCTTCACAAAAGGTAACAACTGTGCATCAGACTTCCTGTTGGATTTGGTAATTTTGCTCTGCGGGCGGTTTTCCCGTGAAAATCATCACTATGTCGCTTGGTTGTTTTGTATGCACGCCTGAACACATGACAAGTCGTGCATATTTGCCGTCTGCTGCGGTAATTTGCACAGGCAATTTTTGTTTGCGGTGTTTTTAACCTGCTTCACGTTTGTTTGCAATTTGCTTTTGAGAAGGTTTTTCGTTGTGTTCTTGGAAAAAATCACATCGATTTGTATTGGAAAAAGCCCCTTTTTCTGTTTTTTGTTTTGAAAACCGTATCTTCTGAGTAATGAATTTAACTATTTCACCACATCTTTTTTTGTTTGTTTTGTTTTGAAAAACGTATTTTTGCAAGAATAAATTTAACTGTTTCAATGCCCCTTTTTCTGTTTTTTGTTTTGAAAACCGTATCTTCTGAGTAATAAATTTAACTACTTCAATGCCTTTTTTTGTTTGTTTTGAAAACATATTTTTGCAAGAATAAATTTAACTGTTTCGCCGCCTCGTTTTTGTGTTTTTCGACAAAAAAACGCCTTCCTGTCGGAAAGCGTAAACGTCAAAAATGAAAAAATATTTTTGTATTTATTTTTTGCTACTATTACTGTAATAGTCTTTGACTATTGACGGCGTTAGTGATAGTATATATGCGTACGATTTTGTGCTTATAGGGTGGTTTTTGCCCTTTTTGCGTCAAATTACACCTTTTTTACGGCAATTTTGCCTGTTTTTGCGTGTATTTTGTCGTCGGAAAGTACGCCGAAACGACTTGGAAAGCAGAAAAATTTTACCGTTTTTCTTTGTCGCTGAATTTACGATACCACAAAGAAAGACACATTGCAACTTTTTTCGGCAAATTTTTAGAAAATTTTTTTGAGGAGTTTTGTCTATGCCACAAGACATCAAGACCGTTAAATACGGCAATCACGAAAGAAAGTCCTTTTCAAAAACCACCGAAGTGCTGCCTTTGCCCAACCTGATAGAGGTGCAGAAGCACAGTTATCAGATGTTTCTTGACGAGGGAATAAGGGAAGTTTTCGAAGACTTTTCCCCCATCGAGGACATGACGGGACACTTCCGCTTGGAATTTTTGGATCACCATCTCGATCCGCATCCCAAGTACAGCGAGGCGGAGTGTCGTTTGCGTGACGCAACGTATGCAAGTCCTTTGCGTCTGAACGTGCGTCTTACCAACAAGGCAACGGGCGAATTTTTGGATCAGGAAGTGTTTATGGGCGATTTCCCCCTCATGACGGACACGGGAAGTTTCATCATAAACGGTGCGGAACGTGTAGTCGTTTCGCAAATTGTGCGTTCTCCCGGCGTGTATTGTTCGGTGGAACTCAACAAAAACGGCAAGCCCACCTACAACACAACGGCAATGCCCAGCCGTGGCGCATGGTTGGAAATCGAACACGATTCCAACAACGATTTGCTGTACGTACACGTTGACCGCAACAGAAAGTTGCCCATAACGGTGCTGTTGCGTGGCATTTTGCACAACGGTATCAACAAAGACAACCGCAGCGGCAACCTTATCGCAAGGTTGTTGGAATACGATCCCGTTTTGTCCCTGACGTTTGCCAAGGACGACACGGCAACGGACCAGGAATCGTTGGTGGAAATCTACAAGCGTTTGCGTCCGGGCGAAATCCCCACCGACGAATCGGTGCAAAAGACGCTGAACGATTTGCTGTTTGACGCCAAGCGTTACGATCTGGCAAAAGTCGGACGTTACAAGTTCAACAAGAAGTTGGCTTTGTCGGCACGTATTGCAGGGCTCACTTTGGGGGAAGACGTGCAGGTTAAACTCACCACTTTGCCCAAGTACACTCAACTCACCGACGAGGCTGCCGAACAAATCAAAAACTGCGGCGTTATAAAAGAAATCAAAATTTTGGACAACAACGGCGCAACGGTTACCTTCAACGTTGCGGACGCCGACTTTGTACAAAAGGCAACGGGTTGCTACCTCGACGCCGACGTTACAATGCCTGTCGGACGTACCATTGCTGCAGGCACGGAACTGACCGAGGCGGACGCCTACGACATTCAGCACAGTGGCATCAACATTATTCACACCAATCAGGAAACGTACACCTTGTTGCTTGACGGACAGGGCGCCGCTCCTCACGACTACCGTGAAGTGCTTTCCAAGCACCTGGGTTGCGTGCTGATGACGGGCAAAGGAACTATCGACATCTACGGCGACAAAATAGACGCCAGCGGAAGAGTGCTTACGGAATTGCCAAAGGCAACCTACGAGGAACGCAAGGGCGAAATTTCCGTAGACGAAGCGGTGCAGATTGCCGTGGAAAACGGTTACAACGTGTACATGAGCAAAACTGCGGGCGTCATTGCGCTTGCGGAAACCTGCCCGAAAGTCAAGGTTATCGGCAACCGCACGGTGGACGCAAGAAACTTTGCCATTGCCTACGACAAACGCTTTGCCGACATCGACTTCAAGGCGTGCGGCATCGTGGAAGCGGTGGACAGCGAAGCGTTGCGTGAAATTCTTGCAAACCAACTTTCCATCGAAGAAACGTCGGCTCTCATCAAAGAGAGAAAGGACGAGTTGGTGTCCAAGCACATCACCCGTGAAGACATCATTGCAACGGTAAACTACAACCTCAACATGAAGTACGACATCGGTTGCGCCGACGACATCGACCATTTGGGCAACCGTCGTATCCGTTCCGTAGGCGAACTGTTGCAAAATCAATTCCGTATCGGTATTTCCCGTCTGGAAAGGGTAATCCGTGAAAGAATGGCGGTGCAGGAAGTAAGCAAAGCCACTCCGCAACTGCTCATCAACGTGCGTCCCGTATCTTCCGCAATCAAGGAATTTTTCGGTTCGTCGCAACTTTCGCAGTTCATGGACCAATCCAACCCCATTGCGGAACTTACGCACAAACGTAAACTTTCGGCATTGGGCCCCGGCGGTCTTAACAGAGAAAGAGCCACATTCGAAGTGCGTGACGTTCACTACACACACTACGGCAGAATGTGCCCCATTGAAACGCCCGAAGGACAAAACATCGGTCTTATCACCTCTTTGGCAGGCTACGCCCGCATAAACGAATACGGTTTTATTGAAGCACCCTACCGCAGAGTGGACAAAATTCACCACACCGTTACGGATTTTGTGGAATATCTCACCGCCGACGAAGAAGACAAGTACATCATCGGACAGGCAAACGAACCGTTGGACGAAAACAACTACTTTGTCAATCCCCGTATTACATGCCGTCGCCGTGAAGAGATTTTGGAATTCCCCCGTGAAAAGGTGGACTACATCGACGTTTCTCCCCGTCAACTTATTTCCGTTGCAACAAGTCTTATTCCCTTCCTGGAAAACGACGACACCAACCGTGCGTTGATGGGCAGTAACATGCAACGTCAGGCAGTGCCTCTCATTAAGCCGGAGGCGCCCATTGTGGCAACGGGCATAGAGGCGAGAATAGCCTACGACAGCGGCGTGATGATTCTTTCCACCGACGACGGCGTAGTGCTTAAAGCGTCGGACGACAAAATCATCGTGCAAAACGACAACGGAACGTTGCAGACGCACACTTTGAAAAAGTTTGTGCGCTCCAACCAGGGAACCTGCATCAACCAGAAAATCATTGTGAAAAAGGGCGACAGGGTTACCAAAGGTCAGATTCTTGCCGACGGTCCCAGCACCGACGGCGGCGAACTTGCGTTGGGCAGAAACATTCTCATCGGCTTTATGACGTGGGAAGGCTACAACTACGAAGATGCAGTACTGCTTTCGGAAAAACTCGTGAAGGAGGACGCTTTTACCTCCATTCACATCGAAGAACATGAAATCGAGTGCCGTGAAACCAAACTCGGCCCCGAAGAATTTACAAGAGATATCCCCAATGTCGGTGAAGACGCATTGAAGGATTTGGACGAAAACGGCGTAATCCGCATAGGTGCGGAAGTGCGTCCCGGCGACATCCTTGTAGGTAAGGTTACCCCCAAGGGAGAAACGGACCTCACGCCGGAAGAAAGACTGCTTCGTGCCATTTTCTACGAAAAGGCAAGAGAAGTGAGAGACACCTCTTTGCGTGTTCCCAACGGCGAAGGCGGTATCGTGGTGGACGTAAAGGTGTTCACCCGTGAAAACAAGGACGAACTTGACCCCGGCGTAAGCAAGTTGGTGCGTGTGTACATTGCGCAAAAACGTAAAATTTCCGTCGGCGACAAGATGGCAGGCCGTCACGGTAACAAGGGCGTCGTTTCCCGTGTGTTGCCGGAAGAAGACATGCCCTTCATGGAAGACGGCACTCCGTTGCAGATAGTGCTCAACCCCTTGGGCGTACCTTCCCGTATGAACATCGGTCAGGTTCTGGAAGTACACTTGGGACTCATCTCCAAAATTTTGGGATGGAAAATCGCTACCCCCGTGTTTGACGGCGCAACGGAAGCGGAAATAAAGAAACTGTTTGAAGAAAACGGCATGGTCAACCCCGAAACGGGCAAAGTGGACGGCAAAGTACAACTGTACGACGGCAGAACGGGCGAACCGTTTGAAAACAGAGTTACCGTCGGTTACATGTACTACCTGAAACTCGTTCACTTGGTAGACGACAAGATTCACGCAAGAAGCACCGGTCCTTACAGCCTGGTAACGCAGCAACCTTTGGGCGGCAAGGCTCAATTCGGCGGACAGCGTTTCGGCGAAATGGAAGTGTGGGCTTTGGAAGCGTACGGAGCGGCAAACGTGTTGCAGGAAATCCTTACCGTCAAATCCGACGACGTGGTGGGACGTGTAAAGACCTACGAAAGCATCGTCAAGGGGGAAAACATTCCCGACCCGGGAATTCCCGAATCCTTCAAAGTGCTTATCAAGGAATTGCAATCGCTGGCTTTGGACGTGAGAGTGCTTTCCGCCGACAAGGAAGAAATCATTGTGCGTGATTCCGTGGACGACGAAGCCGACTACAACGAAGTTATGCTTGCCGAACAGGAAGAACGCAAGCAGGCAATGCAGCAGTTCAAGGAAGAGGACGAAATCAACATCGGCGAAACTCATCACGACTACACTGCCGACGACGACGATTTCAGTCTGGACAGTCTGTTTGAAGACGACAACGATTCTTTGGCTGATTTGTTCGGCGATAAGAAAGAATCCGAAACACAGCCCGAGGACGAGGAAAACTACGATTCCGACGGTCTGGACAGTTTGTTGGACGCTTTGGGCGACGACGATGACGCAGACACCGATGACGCAGACGTCGATGACGACGAAGACAACGATGTCGACGACGATGAAGATGAAGAAAAATAAGGGAGGAAAAGGAAATGAGTAATGAACAGGTAATCAGCGGACAAGCGATATCCACGCTGCGTTCCAACTCTTTGGCAAGACGTGGCATCATGAACGATTTCGATTCCATTCAAATTGGAATTGCTTCTCCCGAAAAGATAAGAGAATGGTCCTTCGGCGAAGTCAAAAAGTCGGAAACCATCAACTACCGCACTCAGAAACCGGAAAAAGACGGCTTGTTCTGCGAAAGAATTTTCGGACCCGTCAAGGACTGGGAATGTCACTGCGGTAAGTACAAGAGAATACGTTACAAAGGAATAGTGTGCGAAAAGTGCGGCGTTAAGGTTACCAAATCCAAGGTTCGTCGTGAACGTATGGGACACATCGAACTTGCCGCACCCGTTTCCCACATCTGGTATTTCAGGGGAACGCCTTCCAGAATGGGTCTTATTCTGGACATGTCCCCCAAGTATCTTGAACAACTGATAAACTTCCAGAGTTATGTTGTTCTGGACCCCATGCAAAGCGGAATGCAATACAAGCAGATACTCACCATGAGCGAGTACCGTGAGGCGCAAGCCGCCGCAAGGGAAAACCCAGAAAAGAACTTCCGTGCAGGCACGGGAGCCGAATCGGTGAGGGAACTGTTGCAAAACATCGATTTGGAAAAGGAATCGCAGGCTTTGCGTGAAATTGTTACAGGAACCAATCAAGGCGCAAAAAAGGTACGTGCCATCAAGCGTCTTGACATAGTAGAAGCGTTCAGAAAAAGCGGCAACCACCCCGAATGGATGATTCTGACGGTATTGCCGGTACTTCCGCCGGAACTGCGTGCCATGGTGCCTCTTGACGGAGGCAGATACGCCACCAGCGACCTCAACGACTTGTACCGCAGGGTAATAAACCGCAACAACCGTCTTAAAAAACTTATTGAAATAAACGCACCGGAAATCCTCATCAACAACGAAAAGCGTATGTTGCAGGATGCCGTGGACAGTCTGTTGGACAACAGCAGAAGCAAACGTCCGCAAACGGGCGCAGGCAACAGAGAGTTGAAGTCCCTTTCCGGATTGCTTCGTGGTAAGCAGGGACGTTTCCGTCAGAACCTGTTGGGCAAACGTGTCGACTACTCGGGACGTTCCGTTATCGTGGTAGGACCGGAACTCAAACTTCACCAGTGCGGTATTCCCAAGGAAATGGCTTTGGAATTGTTCAAGCCCTTTGTAATGAAAAAACTTGTGGAAACCAACCAGTGCCACAACGTTAAATCCGCAAAGAAACGTGTGGAACGTGCCGACGCCAAGGTGTGGGACATTTTGGAAGAGGTCATAAAAGACCATCCCGTAATGCTCAACCGTGCGCCTACATTGCACCGTCTTTCCATTCAGGCTTTCGAACCGGTACTGATTGAAGGCAGAGCCATCAAACTGCACCCGTTGGCATGTACGGCATTCAACGCCGACTTCGACGGCGACCAGATGGCAGTGCACGTACCCCTTTCGATAGAAGCGCAGACGGAAGCAAGATTCTTGATGCTTGCCGCCAACAACATTCTTAAACTTTCCGACGGCAAACCCGTTATTTGCCCCACGCAGGACATGGTTTTGGGGTGCTACTACCTCACCACGGTGCGTGGAAACGTGCAGGAAATTCAAAAAATAATGGAACTGTACGACGAAACACGCAAACAGCGTGAACTGACGGAAGAAGAAGTACAGTTGCTGCGCAAAGCCAAATTCTACAGCAGTTTCGACGAAGCGTACGAAGCGTATGTGGCGCACGACATAACATTGCACACCGTCGTCAACATCAAGTTGGAAGACGGCAGAAAAATCTGGACCACGGTGGGACGTATGATTTTCTGTCAGGCAATCTACTACGATTACACCGACGCATCCGCCGAGGACGATTCCTACATCACCGATGAGGAAATACTTGCGCAAAAGAAGTTGGAACGCCGCACTTTGGGCATCCCCGTGGAACTGACAAAGGCGATGATTGCCAATCCCAAATCCTACTTGGTGGGCAAGAAACAACTTTCGCAAATTGTGGAAAAATGCTTCAAGTTGCGTGGCACGACGCCCACTGCGACAATGTTGGACAACGTAAAGGCTTTAGGCTACAAGTACAGCACCATCAGCGGACTTACCACAAGCGTGTTCGACATGAACATTCCCACGGAAAAACAGGCTATTCTGCACGAAGCGGAAAAACGTGTTATTGACATCGAAAACAGTTTCAACGAAGGTTTCCTTACGGAAAACGAACGCTACAAGTCGGTTATCGACGTGTGGAAGGAAGTTGCCGGCAAAGTGGAAGACCTGGTGAAAAACGTCATGGAAGAAGACAACCCCATCTGGATGATGGCGGATTCCGGCGCCCGTGGTAGCATGAACCAGATTCGTCAGTTGTGCGGCATGCGTGGTTTGATGAGCGACCCCAGCGGACGTACCATCGAATTGCCCGTTAAGGCTTGCTTCCGTGAAGGTTTGTCGGTGTTGGAATACTTCATTTCCTCCCACGGCGGACGTAAAGGTTTGGCGGACACCGCTTTGAAGACGGCAGACTCCGGTTACCTTACACGTCGTCTGGTGGACGTTGCGCAAAACGTTATCGTGCGTGAAGAAGACTGTTCGGCAGGAAGCCGTCCGCAAGGTATGTGGATTGAGGCTTTCCGTGGTTCGGGCAAAGACGAAATTGTCGAAAAGTTCGAAGACCGTATCATCGGCAAGTACGTCATAGACGATGTCGTCAACCCTCAAACGGGCGAACTCATCTGCCATGGCGACACAATGATAAACGACGACCTCGCCAAGGAAATAGTCAAGGCAGGCATCGACAAACTGTACATGAGAACGGTGCTTACCTGCCGCAGCGAACACGGCGTGTGCTGCAAGTGCTACGGCTCCAACATGGCAACGGGTAAACCGGTAAATTTGGGCGAAGCGGTAGGCGTAATTGCCGCACAGTCCATCGGCGAACCCGGTACGCAGTTGACAATGAGAACATTCCACACCGGCGGTGTTGCAACCTCCGACGACATTACACAGGGTCTTCCCCGTGTAGAGGAATTGTTCGAAGCAAGAAAACCCAAGGGATGCGCCATCATCTGTGAAGTGAACGGCACCGTAGTCATTCCCACCAACACAACCAAAAAGGTGGTGCAGGTCAAGGAAGCCGACGGTAAAGTTAAGGAATACTCCATCCCCTACACCGCCCGCATCAAGGTGCACGACGGCGACAAGGTGGAAAGCGGCACCCCGCTTACCGAAGGTTCCATCTATCCGCAGGATTTGCTTTCCACAAAGGGATTGCGTGCAGTGGAAGAGTACCTTGTCAAGGAAGTTCAGGCAACCTACCGCACCAACGGTGTCGAAATCAACGACAAGCACGTGGAAGTTATCGTAAGACAAATGCTTCGCAAAGTGCGTATCGAAGACGCAGGCACAACGGATATGCTCCCCGGCGAAGTGGTGGACATCTTCCGTTTCGAAGCGGAAAACAACAAGGCTTTGGACGAAGACGGCGTACCCGCAACGGCAAAGAGAATTTTGCTGGGTATTACCAAGGCAAGTCTTGCCACCGACAGTTTCCTTTCTGCGGCATCCTTCCAGGAAACGTCGAGAGTACTCACCGAAGCGGCAATCAAAAACAAATGCGACCCGCTGTACGGCTTGAAGGAAAACGTCATCATCGGTAAGATGATTTCCGCAGGCACGGGCTTGAAACAGTACCGTGATATGGAACTTGTTCCCAAAGTTGAAGAAAACTTCGACGAGGAAACTTCCGAACAGAAGGAGTAACATCAACAACCTTTTCACGTAAGTGAAGAAGGCAAAAAACAGTCAGGTGTTTGAAAAAACGCTTGACTGTTTTGCGTTGTTTTGGTAAAATATACGTTGGTGTTTTATGGATAACAATACTGAGCGCACGGTGGTGGGCAAAAAACAAATATTGCGTTTCACCAAGGCAAACGAACTGAAACGTATCCGAATTGCCACAGATGCGGACGTCGATTACGTCCGTGCCATTGTTTCGGTGGCAAAGGCGCACAATGTGCCTGTGGAAACAGAAGACACGATGGAACAGATTGCGCACAGGTACGGGATAGACGTGCCTTGCGGCGCCGTGGGATTTTTGAAATAAAAACAAAAATCGCCGAAAATCCGTTAAAACAACGCTTTCTGTCAACAATATTGACAGCAAACCCGATACTGAGCGGAAACGCTTTGTATATATGGATTCTCCAAAAGAATTCCGACATTCACTATTGAAAGGAGGTAAACAAAAAATGGCAACAATCAACCAGTTGATTAAGCAAGGAAGAAGAAGAGATGCCGAGAAGAGCAAATCCCCGTTGTTGGACAGTTGTCCTCAAAAGCGTGGTGTATGCCTCAACGTAACGACGACTTCTCCCAAAAAGCCCAACTCCGCACTGCGTAAGATTGCCCGTGTTCGCCGTACAAACGGCATGGAAGGTACTTGCTACATTCCCGGTGAAGGACACAACCTTCAGGAACACAGCGTCGTTCTTATCCGTGGCGGCAGAGTAAGAGACTTGCCCGGTATCCGTTACCACATCATCCGTGGAACGCTGGACACCGCAGGCGTAGCCAACAGAAAGCAGGCTCGCTCCAAGTATGGCGCAAAACGTCCCAAGAAATAGGTCGGGACACAAACAATATACAGTTCAAGGTGAATAGTCGGAGTTTTAATTTTGGCTTTTCTCCGGTAAGCAGTATGCAAATTTTTTGCAGAAGTTTCTCCGCACCGAGGGTGCGTCGAGTTGGCTGTATTGGTAAAACAAAATTAAAAAACAAAATTCTTAAAAGGAGGAAAAATCAATGCCCAGAAGAAGTGGCGTTCCCAAGAGGGACGTTCTGCCCGATCCCGTGTATGGCAGCAAGGTGGTAACAAAGGTTATCAACCAAGTCATGCAGGACGGCAAAAAGGGTACTGCCCAGGAAATAGTCTACGGCGCTTTTGACGAAATCAAAGCCAAGACAGGCAATGACCCTATGGAAGTATTCAATAAAGCAATAAACAATCTTATGCCTATGCTGGAATGTAAAGCAAGACGTGTAGGCGGTGCAAACTATCAGGTTCCCATGGAAGTGAGACCGGAAAGACGTCAGACACTGGCTATCCGTTGGTTGGTTACATTTTCACGCAAACGCAGCGAAAGATACATGCATCTTCGTCTTGCAGGCGAATTGATGGACGCTTACAACGAGCAAGGCGGCGCTTTCAAGAGAAAGGAAGAAATGCACAGATCTGCCGAAGCAAACAAGGCGTTTGCTCATTTCAGATGGTAATTTGGGGAGTAAAGTAAGGTAACATGGCTAGAATTTATCCTTTGCAAAACGTGCGTAACATCGGTATTATGGCGCACATCGACGCAGGAAAAACCACTACGAGTGAAAGAATACTGTTCTTTTCGGGTAAAACCCGCAAAATCGGCGAAGTGCACGAAGGCACAGCCGTAATGGACAGCATGGCTCAGGAACAGGAACGTGGTATCACTATTGCAAGTGCTGCAACCACCGTACATTGGGTGGACAGTTACAATCACGTGGACTACCGCATCAACCTGATTGACACCCCGGGCCACGTGGACTTCACGGTGGAAGTGGAACGTTCTTTGCGTGTTCTGGATGGTGCCGTTGCGGTATTTTGCGCAAAAGGCGGCGTAGAACCTCAAAGCGAAACGGTGTGGCATCAGGCTACAAAGTACAACGTGCCCCGTATTGCGTTTGTCAACAAAATGGACATCAACGGCGCAAACTTCGAAAACGTTGTCAAAATGATGCGTGAAAGACTCAAAGCCAACGCCATGCCCGTTCAGTTGCCCATCGGAAAGGAAGAAACTTTCCGCGGAATCGTGGACGTAATCACCAAGAAGGCGTACTTCTACAACGATCCCAAGGGAATAGTTATCGACGAAGGCGAAGTGCCTGCCGACATGGTGGCGGCGGTGGACAAAGCCCACGAAGAACTTGTGGAATTTGTTGCCGGCACGGACGACGCTTTGATGGAAAAATTCTTCGAAGAGGGCGACCTCTCGGTAGACGAAATCAAACATGCGTTGCGTAAAGCGGTAATCGAACTGAAAGTCAACCCCGTTTTGTGCGGTTCTTCCTACAAAAACAAGGGCGTTCAGAAACTGCTTGACGCAATTTGCGAATATCTGCCCAGCCCCGTGGACATCGACCACGTTGTTGGTTTCGACGTACACGACGAGGAACAAAAAATCGTTCGCAAAACGGACGACGACGAACCCTTCTGCGGATTGGCATTCAAAATCGTTGCCGACCCCTTTGTGGGAAAACTTGCCTACTGCCGTGTTTACAGCGGTACTTTGCAGGCGGGAAGTTACGTGTACAACTCCACCAAGGGCAAGCGTGAACGTGTAACCAAAGTGTTGCAGATGCACGCCGCTCAACGTGAAGAAATTCCCGAAACCTATGCAGGCGAAATCGTCGCTTTGGTAGGTTTGAAAGACACGACGACGGGCGACACGCTGTGTTCGGAAAAGGACCCCATCGTTTTGGACAGCATGCTGTTCCCCGAACCGGTAATCAAAGTTGCAATCGAACCCAAAACCAAGGCAGGTCAGGAAAAGATGACTCTTGCACTTGTCAAGTTGGCGGAAGAAGACCCCACCTTCAAGACCTACACCGACCAGGAAACGGGTCAGACAATCATCGCAGGTATGGGCGAATTGCACCTGGAAATCATCGTGGACAGATTGTTGCGTGAATTCAAGGTGGAAGCAAACGTAGGTAAACCGCAAGTTTCCTACCGTGAAACCATCACCAAGGCAGTGGAAGCGGAAGGCAAATATGTCCGTCAGTCGGGCGGTAAAGGTCAGTACGGTCACTGTAAAATCAAAATGGAACCTTTGGAAGCAGGCAAGGGCTACGAATTTGTGGACGCAACCGTCGGCGGAAGTATTCCCAAGGAATACATTCAACCCATCAACAACGGTATTATGGAAGCGGCAAAAACAGGTCCTTTGGCAGGCTACGAAGTGGTGGACTTCAAAGTTACCGTGTACGACGGTAGTTTCCACCCAGTGGACAGTAGCGAAATGGCATTCAAAATTGCCGGCTCGTTGGCATTCAAAAACGCCGCAGCCAAGGCAGACCCCATTTTGCTTGAACCCATGATGAAGGTGGAAATCACCCTGCCGGAAGAGTATCTCGGCGATGTGATGGGCAACGTTTCCAGCAGACGTGGTAACGTTTCCGGTATCGAAATGCGCAACGGCGTACAGGTGATAAACGCATTCATCCCTCTTGCCGAAATGTTCGGTTACGCAACGGACTTGCGTTCCCGCACGCAGGGCAGAGGAAACTACACAATGCAGTTCGACCACTTTGCGGAAGTTCCCAAATCGGTAAAAGAAAAGATTACCAAGGAACACGAAAGCAAATAAGTTTTTATAAAAACTTTACAAAAAGTGTAGACCAAAATAAAAAAATAATATATAATTGAATCGACTCAAAATAAAGATTTGATCAACAATCGAAATCAGGAGGAATCACAACAATGGCAAAAGCTAAATTTGACAGAAGCAAACCACACGTCAACATTGGTACCATCGGACACGTAGACCATGGTAAGACCACTTTGACAGCCGCAATCACCATGGTGCTTTCCATGAAGAACGATGCGGAAGTTATGGCTTACGACCAAATTGACAAGGCTCCCGAAGAAAGAGCTCGTGGTATTACAATCAACACCGCACACGTTGAATACGAAACAGACAAGCGCCACTACGCACACGTAGACTGCCCGGGCCACGCCGACTATGTTAAAAACATGATCACCGGTGCCGCTCAGATGGACGGTGCTATTCTGGTTGTTTCCGCTGCAGACGGTCCCATGCCGCAAACACGTGAACACATCCTTCTTGCACGTCAGGTAGGTGTGCCTTACATCGTTGTATTCATGAACAAGACCGACCTTGTCGACGACGAAGAATTGCTCGAACTTGTTGAAATGGAAGTAAGAGAACTTCTTTCCAAGTACGAATTCGACGGCGACAACATCCCCATCATCAAGGGTTCTGCAAAGGCAGCAATGGACGCTTACCAAGCAGGCAACCATGACATCAACTCTCCTGTTTACAAGCCCATTTTGGACTTGATGGACGCTGTTGACAGTTACATCCCCACCCCGACACGTGACACCGACAAGCCTTTCTTGATGCCCGTTGAAGACGTGTTCACCATCACCGGCCGTGGCACAGTTGCTACAGGTAGAGTAGAACGTGGTTCCGTTAAACCTTCCGATCCTGTTGAAATCGTTGGTTTGAAAGACGAAATCAAGACGTCCGTAGTTACAGGCGTTGAAATGTTCCGTAAACTTCTTGACGAAGCATTCGCAGGCGACAACGTAGGTTTGTTGCTTCGTGGTATCGACCGTAAAGAAATTGAACGTGGACAAGTTATCGCTAAACCCAAGAGTGTTACTCCGCACACGGAATTTGAAGGACAAGTTTACGTTCTTACAAAGGAAGAAGGCGGACGTCACAGCCCCTTCTTCAAGGGATATCGTCCTCAATTCTACTTCCGTACAACGGACGTTACAGGAACAATCGAACTTGAAGACGGCGTTGAAATGGTTATGCCCGGCGACCACACCCACATCAAAGTTACGTTGATCACCCCCATCGCTATGGAAGAAGGTCTTCGTTTCGCTATTCGTGAAGGCGGCCACACCGTAGGATCCGGCGTTGTTTCCAAGATCATTAAGTAATTGAAACAAAAACAAAAAATCTCACTTCGTTTGAAGTGGGATTTTTTTTTGTTTTGTCATGTTGCAGTTGCGGTTTTGTGCCCTTCAAAGGGCAAAAGTTGTATTTTTTTCAAAGTATGCGTAGTCCCCGTTGAAGTGTTTGCAAGTTTTTCCTTGCTTCGTGAACAGGAAACAGCAATTTGTTTAACCGTTGTGTAAAAATGTAAAATGTTTCTCTTGTATTGGCGATTTACGGTTTTATACATTTTGAACAAGAGGTTTGCAAGCAACACAAAGGCATTTTCCGTTGTCCTAACGCACAAGAATTTATTTGTTTGTGGTGTAACGCACTTTGAAATTAAAAATCAAATTGTTTTATTTGTTGTTTGGTACGCTGACGCAAATTGCAATGCCGAAGATATTGTAGCAAATGTCTTTCGGGTGCAATGCCGCAACATGCAAAACCTGCAAGCGTTTTGACCGTGTTTGCTGTGCGTTTGTGCCGTCGCAAAACTAAGCGTTGTAACGTATTTTTTCAAACGGTAGTAACTTTTTGGTACGCAAACCGTTGTTTTAGTTGACGTTTTGTTGTCTGAAAATGGTGTAAATGTGTTTGTTTCCCGTGCCGTAAGTTGCAAAAACACAAAAAATGTTTTTTGCGTTGTATTTGCAAACGTGCTTGTTTGTGCAGTGTACAAAACCTTTCAACTTTTCAAGGGAAAAGGCAACAAAAAACAGGTTTTGTGTTTTGAGTTCTTCGCCGTCGATGTCGCAATGTTTCCGACCTTTGTGTCAGGCTTAGTTATAAATTTCGTTGCTTTCCAACGCCGTGTAAATAAATACTGCGTAAAAACAATTTTTCGGTTATTTTTGAAAAATATTTCCTGCCCGTGAGGGCAACAATATTGCAAAATTTTTCGATAGATGGTATAATAAAATATTATTAGAAATTGTAAACAGTTACTGTTGTCCTGCTTGCAACGGCGTCGTAAACCGAGCGGTAATTTTGTCGGTTTTACGGAAATGCGTTTTTGTAGGGCTGTGCGTGGCAACAATAACAGTGCGGTGCAGGCAATCTGAACGTTGTGCTTTTGCCTGTCAGGTGGTGAACATTGAAGTACGCTTTGCTGGGAAAAATCAAAGAATCGTTGTTTTCCGTGCTACCCGTAGTGGCGATAGTGCTGATTTTGTGTTGCACGCCTTTGATAGACCTCACTTCTCACGAAGTGGGCGTTTTTGCCCTGTCTTCTCTGTTTCTGGTGTTGGGAATAGGTCTGTTCAATTTGGGCTCCGATGTGGCAATGTCCCCTATGGGCGAGCAAATAGGTTCCGGTCTTACCAAATCACGCAAACTTTCCGTGTTGCTTTCCGTTTGTTTTGCCATGGGCGTGCTTATCACCGTTGCCGAACCCGACCTTTCGGTGTTGTCCAATCAAATAGCAGAAAAAATTCCGCCCTTGGTGCTTATTCTTGCCGTTGGCGTCGGCGTGGGAGCGTTTTTGCTGTTGGGCGTGCTTAAAACGGTACTTGGAAAATCCCTTGCGCCCATTTTGATTTTCTTCTATATGTGCATGTTTGCCCTTGTGGCATTGCTGATAGAGCGTGGCGGTATGGATTTTGTGGCGTTGGGGTTCGATTCCGGCGGAGTTACCACAGGACCTATTACTGCGCCCTTCATCATGGCGGTGGGTGCGGGCATTTCCGTTACCTTGGGCGGACGCAACAGTACGGAAAACAGTTTCGGCTTGGTTGCTTTGTGCTCCGTAGGTCCCATTGTAACGGTGTTGTTGCTGGGGCTTGCAAGTACGGGCGATATGTCCTATTCCGTGCCAAACTACGCCGTTGCGCCAAATTTTATCGTGGCATTTTTGGAGGAAATGTGGAAAGTGGTCAAAGACGTGCTGCTTTCGCTGGGCCTTATCGTGGCGTTTTTCACGGTGTTGCAAATCACCTGCCTGAAACTGCCTAAAATAAAAATAGTGCGAATGGTGATAGGAATTGTGTACACCTTTGTAGGCATTGTGGCGTTTCTGACTGCTGTCACTGTAGGATTCATGCCCGTCGGGTTCAAATTGGGTCAGCAACTTGCGGAAAATCACCCGTCCGTGTTGATTGTTACGGGACTTGTGCTTGGCGCAGTGGTGGTGCTTGCCGAACCTGCCGTGCATGTACTCAACAAACAGGTGGAAGAGGTTACCAACCGTGTCATTTCCAAAAAATCCATGTTGGTTGCCCTTTCGGTGGGCGTTGCCCTGTCGTTGGCGCTGTCCATGGTGAGAATATGGTTGGATTTTTCCGTTTTGTACTACCTGATACCCGGCTACATTGTGTCGTTGGGGTTGAGTTTTTTCGTTCCCAAAGTGTACACGGCAATAGCATTCGACTCCGGCGGGGTGGCGTCCGGTCCCCTTACAACCACCTTTATTTTGCCCTTTGCAATAGGTGCGTGTTGCGTAATTCAGGGGGAAGAAAAGGTGCTTGCCGACGCTTTCGGCATCGTGGCAATGGTGGCAATGACGCCGCTCATTACCATTCAACTGTTGGGCTTCCGTGCAATAACGGCGCAAAAAGTACGCAACAAGCGTGCGCAACAACGCATTCTGAGCGCCGACGACGACCAAATCATAAGCTTTATGTGAGGGAAACATGCCAAACAAATCTGTCAAAAAACGCAACGCAAGGGAAAAGGAAACGTTGCAAAAGCCGTTGGCGCCAAACAAACTGTTGCTGTTGGTAACGGTGGTGCCACGTCGCAAGGCGGAGTTTTTCCTGGATTTGCTGCAATCTTTCGAAGTAAACCTTCAAATGGAAGTGTCGGCATTCGGTACGGCAAGCAGTTTCGGCTTGCTCAATTCCGACAGGGAAAAACAGGCGTTGTTCAGCGTTATTCGTCAGGATATGGCGCAACAAGCCCTGCAAGAGTTGGAAAAAAAGTTTTCTACAATACGTGGAGGCAAAGGCATTGCTTTCACCATCCCCATGACAAGCACGGTGGGCGTTGCCGTGTATAAGTTTTTAAGCAACAAACAGTGAGGCGCAAAATGAACTACACACACGAAGTTATCTTTTGCATAGTAAACGCAGGTTTTGCCGAGGCGGTCATGGACGCTGCCCGTGAGGTTGGCGCAAGAGGCGGCACGGTACTGCACGCAAGCGGCACAGCCAATGCCGAAGCGGAAAAAATTTTCGGCGTAACCATTCAGCCGGAAAAGGAAATCGTGATGATTCTGGTGGAAAGTGAGGTGAAAGAAAAGGTACTTCACGCCCTGTACCATGCGGTGGGGCTAAAAACGGCAGGTCAGGGCATTGCCTTTGCCCTTCCCGTGTGCGATGTGGTGGGATTTGCCCCCAAGCAAGCCAAACAAGAAGAGGCGACAACTTCCGAAAAGACGGAAAAAGTAAAAGAGGGCAAGTCGGAGAAGGCGCCGTCGCAAGAGGAACAAAAGTCCGACGAGGACCTTTCTTCCCCGAAAAAGTAAGCGGTAGTTTTTTTGCAATGCGGAAGCGTCTTTTGGCATGTTGTTGCAAAGTGGCATTTTCCTGCGCAACAGTGTAAAAGGTGAAGGTACGTCGTGCAGAAAACAATATTTGAACGGTCATGCAAAAACCTTAGAAAATTTGAAAAGTATCAAAAGTTTGTAGAAAAGCGGAAAAACGGACGTGGTGTCCGTTTTTTTTGTCGGAAATTCACGTTGCCGTGGCTGTTTCCGCCCCTTTCTTTGTAATTGTATGTGTTTTACCTGTAAACCGAGGGTATTGTGGGCATTTGCCTTTTACGTCAGATGCTGTTTGTTTTTGCAAAAGTTTGCGTTGGTGACTTCAAAAACCGTTCTGCAAGTCGTGCGGATACAGTCGCTTGAAAATTACGGCAAAACATCTTTTTCTAGGATGATTCAAGTTTCAAATTGCAACAAAAGGGTACAAAAAAACAGCCGAATGTTCGGCTGTTTGGTGAGTTTCATTTTCATTTATTCCGTTCGCACTGCTTGAAAAGTCATGTTTTCCGTGCTACCCGTAGTGGCGATAGTGCTGATTTTGTGTTGCACGCCTTTGATAGACCTCACTTCTCACGAAGTGGGCGTTTTTGCCCTGTCTTCTCTGTTTCTGGTGTTGGGAATAGGTCTGTTCAATTTGGGTGCAGATGTGGCAATGTCCCCTATGGGCGAGCAAATCGGCTCCGGTCTCACCAAATCACGCAAACTTTCTGTGTTGCTTTTTCGTGTGTTTTTATTGCGTGTTGCGTATTGTCGGGTTGACGTTACGCCGTTTAGGCGTGTACAACACCTAACAATATTCTATTTGGAAAGGGGCAGGCTCACAAGAGGCATAAGTTGTGAAAGGGTGTACACCTTGTAGTCGTCGTAGTCCTTTGCCAAAACAATTTCAAAGTCGCCACCGCAAAATTCCGTCATAACCTGACGGCAAACACCGCACGGCGGGCAAAAATCGCCCTGTCCCACAGGGGTTTTTTCGTCGTTTCCCACAATGGCAATGGCGGCAAAGTTGCGTTTGCCTTCGGAAACGGCTTTGAAAAACGCCGTCCTTTCGGCGCATACCGTCGGCGTAAAGGTGGAACTTTCTATGTTGCAGCCACGGTAAATTTTCCCGTCTTTGGTCAGCAAAGCAGCCCCCACCGCCCAGTGCGAGTAGGGAATATACGCCATTTTTTGCGCTTCGTACGCTTCTTTCACCAGCATTTTGTAATCCGTCATTTTGTTTTTCTCCCTTCCGAAAGGTTTTTCGGTGCAGATTGACCTCGCCAACGTCGGTTTCGCTCAACAAAAGCGTGTGCGTTTTGAGGGACGTACATTATAGTATTTTTCTTCGGCGTTGTCAATAGCGTCGGCAAAAATTTCCTTGTATTTTTCCTTCCGAAACGCACTTTTTTTGAAGGTTTCGGGTCAAAAATACTTTGCCAAAAGAGCGCAAATTTGTTGACATCAGATACATTATGTGGTATTATTAGTTAGCACTTCTGTAAGGGGTGTAATTTTTTGCGTACAAAATTTACTTTTTGGGCAAATTTTGCATGCAAAACACAGGAGAATTAGAGCGATGGCAGCGAAAAAAGGAAACAGAGTAAAGGTTGTGCTTGCCTGCACGGAATGCAAACAACGCAATTACGACACATACAAAAACGGCAAGACTACAACGGACAGACTTGAAATGCACAAGTACTGCAGATTCTGCAAAAAGCACACAACTCACAAAGAAGCGAAGTAAGGAGAAAAACAGATGGCTACAAAATCTAACAGAAAGCGTGGCAGACTTGGCACTTTCTTCGTGAAAAGTTGGAGCGAACTCAAAAAGGTATCTTGGCCGACATTCAAAACCGTTGTTAAAAACACCGGCATTGTTTTGCTTGTGGTGTTGTTTTTCGGCGTGCTGATTTTAGGTTTCGATTCACTGTTGTCTTGGCTTCTTACACTTATTTCTTAAGGCGGCATTATGAGCGAAAACAACAGTGCAAAATGGTATATACTGCACACCTATTCCGGCTATGAAAGTCTGGTGAAAAAGAGCATCGAGCAAATGGTGGAAAACGGCAATTTGCAGGATGTTATTTTGGACATAAAAATCCCCACCGAAACTTTGATAGAGGAAAAAAACGGCAAACGCAAGGCTTACGAAGCCAAAGTGATGCCCTGTTACGTGTTTATCAAACTTGTGTATTCGTCGCAACTGTGGTTTATGCTTACCAACACCCGTGGTGTTACGGGATTTGTCGGTCCCAACGGTAAGGCATGGCCATTGGATGACGAAGAAGTCAAACGCCTTCGCTTGGAAGATACCGTCGTCAACTTCGATATGGTAGTGGGAGACGACGTAAAAGTTGTAAGCGGTCCTTTCGACGGACTTGTGGGTGTAATCAAATCCATCGACACGGCACGTCAGAAAGCGCAGGTTTCTCTCAACATGTTCGGACGTGAAACCAGCGTGGATATGGACTTTGTGCAACTGGAAAAACTCAACAATGCAACAACCGTGGCAAGCGAGGACAGCGAAAACTGACCTTTTGCTGCGGCAACACGGTTTTTACCGTTTGACCTTACCAAACGGAATTTGGGAGAAAGCCAAATGCTTTCGCTAAAACCACGACTAGGAGGAAACACTTATGGCAAAAAAAGTAACGGCAGTTGTTAAACTTCAACTTCCTGCCGGAAAAGCCACACCGGCACCCCCGGTAGGCTCCGCTCTTGGTCCTCACGGCATCAACATCCCCGGTTTCACCAAGGATTTCAACGCCAGGACGCAAGACAAAGCAGGACTTATCATTCCTGTTATTGTAACTATCTATCAAGACCACAGTTTCACTTTCGTCTTGAAGACTCCCCCTGCACCTGTCCTTATCAAAAAGGCTTGCGGTATCGAAAAGGCAAGCGCCGCCCCCAACAAGACCAAGGTTGCAAAAATCACCAAGGCTCAAATTGAGGAAATCGCAAAACTTAAAATGGTAGACTTGAATGCAGCATCATTGGAAGCGGCATGCTCCATGATTGCAGGAACGGCACGCAGCATGGGCGTTGTTGTTGAAGACTAGGGAGGCGCCAAATGAAAGGAAAGAAATATGTTGACGCTTTGAAAAAGTACGACAAAACAAAGCAATACGATATGGCGGAAGCAATTGAAAAGGCATTGGAAATTGCTCCTGCAAAATTTGACGAAACACTTGAATTGCACGTTAAATTGGGCGTAGACAGCCGTCACGCAGACCAACAGGTTCGTGGTGTGGTTGTGTTGCCCAACGGAACAGGTAAATCCGTGCGTGTTTTGGTAATTGCCAAGGGCGCAAAGGCAGACGAAGCGACAGCGGCAGGTGCCGATTTCGTGGGTGCGGAAGAGTACATCGAAAAAATCCAAAAGGAAAACTGGTTTGGATTTGACGTTATGATTACCACCCCCGACATGATGGGACTTGTAGGCCGTATGGGTAAGATTTTGGGACCCAAAGGCTTGATGCCCAACCCCAAGAGCGGTACCGTTACCATGGATGTTACAAAGGCAATCCACGACGTTAAGGCAGGTAAGGTGGAATACCGTGTGGACAAACAATCCATCTGCCACGTTATTTTCGGCAAAAAGTCCTTCGGTAAGGACAAGTTGTTGGAAAACGTAACGACAATCATGGACGCCATCATCAAGGCGAAACCCGCAAGCGCCAAGGGAACCTATCTCAAATCCGTTGCAATCGCAACCACGATGGGCCCCGGCATCAAAGTAAATTACAGATAATTTACTTTAATTCAAATATAAAAAACCCACACCGTAGCCAAAGACAGCAAGTGCAAAGGTAAATCTTGCCGAGGTACAACAGTAGGTTAGTCGTAAGACCTCACCCTTGTACCGAAGTTTGCAGTGCAAGGGTTTTTTGATATTGAATATCACAAGGAGGTAAAATCACAATGGATCACGAACGTCATGAAGGTCACCTCAGTGCCACGCAGTTGGAAAAGAGAGAGTTGGTGGAACAAATCAAGGAACAAATCCAAAACAGCCAATCCCTCATCATCATCAACTACAAGGGACTGACGGTTGCCCAGGACACGGAATTCCGTTCCGAATTCAGAAAGAACGGCGTTGATTACAGAGTTTTGAAAAACACTCTCGTAAAAAAGGCTTTGAACGAACTCGGCTACACGGAATTTGACGAAGCGTTGAACGGACCAAGTGCATTTGCATTCGGTACGACAGACGCAGTAGCACCCGCAAAGATTGCTGCCGAAGGAATCAAAAAGTACAAGGCAATGGAAATCAAGTGCGGTATGTTCGACAAAAAATTCGCCGACGCAAGCGTTGTGGACGCAATGTCCAAAGTTCCCAACAGAGAAACTTTGCTTGCAATGTTGGTTTCCGTATTGTCTGCACCGGTACGTGGATTGGCAGTGGCTTTGAACGCTATCGCCGAAAAAGCGCAATAACAACGCTTGTTGCAGTGGCTTGCCGCCAAAAAAGGCAAACAGGGTAACACCCGCCAAAATTAAATTTATAGGAGATAATTAAAATGGATACAAAGAAGTTTATCGAAGAGATTAAATCTCTTTCTGTTTTGGAACTCAACGAACTTGTTCATGCTATCGAAGAAGAATTCGGCGTAAGCGCAGCCGCTCCCGTAGCAGTTGCAGGCGGTGCAGCAGCCGCCGCTCCCGTTGTGGAAGAAAAGACGGAATTCGACGTTGTGTTGAAGTCCTTCGGCTCCAGCAAACTCGGCGTTATCAAGGCCGTTCGTGAACTTTTGGGACTTGGTCTTGTTGAAGCCAAAAACCTTGTTGAAAGCGCTCCCGCTACCATCAAGGAAGCTCAACCCAAAGACGTTGCAGAACACATGGTTAAGACCCTTGTGGATGCAGGCGCAGAAGCAGAACTCAAGTAATTTTGTTGCAGAGTCAACTAAACCCCCGTTTTCGGGGGTTTTCTTTTGCCTTTTGACTGTGTAACGGTTTTTGCCCTACGTAGGCACTTTTTTTGTACATTTTGACGTGTATCACAATGCAACGGCATCCTTTTGGCGACCTTTTGCGAAACTTCCGATGAAAGTTACAACTGCGTTTTTTGCGTAGCTAGGAATGAAAGTGCAATTTTTTTGATTTTGTTTTTGAACATAACAGGCAATGCACAGTAGCAAAAAAGTTGTTACGTAGCGAAAAAAACTGTTCACAAAACGTTTTTCACGAATAGGTAATTGCAAAAGCGTGCATCTGTGCAAATGTGCTTGTGTAGTGCAAATTTTACGCAAAGTTTTGCCTTTCAGCCGATAAACGCAACACTTCAACAAACGCAAAATTATACAAAAACAAACGCAACGTTTTACAAAATTTTTGATGTTGTTGAAAAATCGCACTTT
>ERZ1090881.142-NODE-142-length-37221-cov-17.385890_pt1 | contig 37221 bp, 56 predicted proteins | sample MGYA00478470_ERZ1090881 | MGnify/ENA primary metagenome ERZ1090881 (study PRJEB33644, sample SAMEA5815736) | chicken gut metagenome | biome: Chicken; feature: Gastrointestinal Tract; material: Caecum | place: Ireland | collected 2019-01-01 | study: A study of the...
TCCTTCGGCGAGGACTGCTCCTTCGGCGAGGACTGCTCCTTCGGCGAGGACTGCTCCTTCGGCGATTGGTGTTCCTTCGGCGAGCGTTGCTCCTTCGGCGAGCGTTGTAAATGTGAATTTGGGGAGTTTCAGGCAATGTACACCGCCGGAGGGTTTGGTTCACAAGGACGCACCACCTATTTCTTTTACATGGCAAACGGAGGTGTCTGCGTCCGGTGTGGGTGCTTTGCGGGAAGCATCGATGAGTGGGAAGAAAAGGTAAATAAAACACACGGAAACAGTGTCTTGGCTGAATCTTACCTGCTAATCGGAAAGGCCGTAAGGGCAATCTGTGAAAAGCCGGAGGAAGAGTGATGGCAACGGTAAACTGCAAGGGCTGCGGGCTTGTCTTTGAGGCAAAAACGAAACGCCGTACATACTGTGATGACTGCCTTCGCGAGCGCCGCAAAGAGCAAGGAAAAGCCCTGTACCACAAAAACCTGGAAAAGCGTCGTGAGTACAACCGCGAGTATTGGAGATGTAACCGCTCTATAAGCAGGAGCAAGAGCGGGTTTAAGGGCAAACCCAAGAATCCTCTGGATGTAATCCTGTGGGAACTCGATGAATACAACCGCCAAAATGGCTGCCTGCTCTCCTATGGGGAGTTTGTGGCCAAATTTAAGAAATGAGGGAGACCAATCACAAATGAGTATATATGATTTTTTTCACGAGTCCGTTATTGAACCTATCGTGGACCAGAACAGGGATTCCCTGAAGAGCGTAACCTTTAACGCCACGCCGGAAAAATATCTCCCCATTGGCCGGGCTGTTTTTGAGCTCAACGGGGAGCTGTATTCTTTAGAACTCAGAAAGGAGGCGCGGACATGAGCGCTACATATGAGCTTTACCAGCTTACCCAGCAGTATCAGACCCTGCTGGGGATGATCGAGGACGGGGACATCCCGGAGGAGGCCATTGCCGACACGCTGGAAAGCCTCTCCGGGGAAATCGAGGACACGGTAGACAACGTGGCCTGCATCGTCAAGCAGCTGGCCGCAGAGGCCGAGGGCATTAAGGGCGAAGAAACCGCCCTGGCCCTGCGCCGCAAGCGGAAAGAGGCCGCTATTGACCGGCTGAAAGACTATATCCGCCAGAGTATGGGCCTGGCCGGCCGGAAGAAAATTGAGACGGCCCGGAACTGCGTGACGGTGGGCAAGCCCTCCCAGCGGCTGGAAATTACGGATGTCTCCCAGCTCCGCACCCGGGAGGAGTTTTGGAAGCCTTACGAGTGGACGGAGAAAAATGTGGACAAGGCCCACCTTAAAGAAGCGTTGAAGGCTGGCCCGGTGCCCGGGGCTAAGATGGCCGAGGGCGCTCCGAGGCTGACCATCAAGTGAGGAGGCCTGTGTGATGATTAAATTCAGGCCGTTGCGGGCAGATGAAGTAGAAGTACGAATTTCTCAGGTGGCAAGAGATTCGTCGTATGTTATCCTGCTTTTGTACAAAGATGCTCGTTGTGATATGCGCATATTGGACGAAGTAGTAGGTCCCGAAAAATGGATGCGTGAACACTATGAGTGCAAAGGAAACCTTTTTTGCCGGGTTGGCATTAAATGCGGCGAAGAATGGGTTTATAAATCCGATTGCGGCGCAGAATCCAACGCGGAAAAAGAAAAAGGGGAATCTTCCGACAGCTTCAAACGCGCCTGCTTTAACTGGGGCATCGGACGGGAATTGTATACCGCTCCATTTATTAAGGTTCCTCAAACCGGCAAGGACGGGAACCCCAATTACAAACTTGATAACAACAACCGTCCCAAGGGTAGCTTTGCTGTAACAGATATGACGGTAGAAAACGGAAAAATCGTGGCCTTGAACATCGAAAATGTATGGCTGCACCGAACTGTGTTTGCCTTGTACCCCCAAAGGGTGTGCTGTATTTGCGGAAAAGTGATCCCCGAAGAGATATACCGGGGGAGCATGGAAGCAAACGGAAAGCCTTATTGCTCCGGCACATGCAAGAGGAAGGATCCTGTAAATGTTGAAGCTTGAGTTACTGGGCGCCCGGGTGAGCGAAGACGGGGAACTGTGCCTGAAAATCAGGCCGCTCCCCTTGGCCCGCCGGTGGTGCCTTGAGAAAAAAGAACGCCGGTATGAGGTGGAAATCAAGGAGAGCCGCAAAAAGCGCAGTCTTGACGCTAACGCTTACTTTTGGGTGCTATGCGATAAATTGGCCGAGGAAACCCGGATCCCAAAAGAGGAGATATACCGGCAGGCTATCCGAAATATTGGAGGGAATAACCAGGTGGTGTGCGTCCCTACCGCTGCTGTAGACAAGCTGCGGCAGGGATGGTCACACAACGGCCTGGGATGGATATCCGAAGTGACAGAAAGTAAGTTACCGGGATGCACGAACGTGATTCTATATTATGGCTCATCCACCTATGACAGCAAGCAGATGGCCCGGCTGATAGACAACATCATACAGGACTGCAAAGCGGTAGGCATCGAGACCGCCACGCCGGCGGAGATCGATGCCATGAAAGCGAGGTGGGAAGATGCACAAGCGAACAAAAGCCCTTGATATCCCCAAAAAGGTCAAAGACCGGGTATGGGAGCGGGATGGAGGCCGGTGCATATTGTGTGGATCGTCGTGTGCCATGCCAAACGCCCACTATATTGCAAGGTCTCAGGGGGGCCTTGGGATAGAAGAGAATATCGTGACCCTTTGCCTTGATTGCCATAATCTCTATGACAATAGCACCTATCGCAAGCAGCTCCGCGAGGAAATCAGAGACTACCTTGTGGAACGATACCCCAAATGGGACGAAGAAAAACTGAAATATAAGAAAGGGATGTAACTATGAACACTGTCGCATTGATGGGCCGCCTGACGGCGGACCCGGAACTGAAACATACACCTAACGGGATCGCAACCACGAGCTTTACAATCGCGGTAGACCGGCATACCAAAGAAAAACAGACGGATTTCATCCGCTGTGTGGCTTGGCGGCAGACCGCTGAGCTTATTTGCAAGTATTTCCATAAAGGCAAGATGATTGCCGTGACCGGCTCTATCCAAGTCAAAAATTATAAGGACAGAGACGGGAACAGCCGCACCATTACCGAGGTACTCGTCGGCCAGATAGATTTCTGCGGAGACAAGAGTTCTTCTCCGCAGCCCGCAAGCAACTCCGATGATTTTGAGGAATACGAGGATATTTCTGATCAGGACCTACCCTTCTGATGGAGGGACGTTATGCCAAATAGGATATTGAAGGAAAGCATCTGCACCAGCGAGACCATTGCGGAGCTTTCGTGGTTTGAAGAAGTCCTCTTCTATCGGCTCATCGTCAGCGCGGACGATTTTGGAAGATATGATGCGAGACCGGCTATCATCAAAGGCCGGCTCTTTCCCCTCGCGGGGGTAACCGTGAAACAGATTGCGGACGCTCTAAATAAGTTGGCGTCGGTAGGTATAGTAGCCCTCTACGAGGTAGGCGGGCACGGGTACCTGCAAATTACAACTTGGAGTCGCCACCAATCTCCGAGGGCGAAAAAAAGCAAATATCCAGCTCCGCTTGACGATTTGCAGGAATCTGCACACACTTGTATGCAATTGCAAGCAGATGCAAGCAAGTGCATGCAAATGTCTCCGATAAACGAGAACGGTAACGATATTCGATACACGATACACGAGAACGATACACGAGATAATGGCGCCGATGGCGCGTCTCGCGCCCCTCGTGTGGATTATGAGGCATATCGTCAAGCGTTTTTGGAGGCCTGCCCATCTTTCCCCCGTCCGTCGGAGGCATCTGGATGGAGTGCATCCAGAAAAAAAGCGATCCGGGACAAGCATATGAGCCCAGAAGAAATGCGTAAGGTCTTTGAGCGGGTGGAGAAATCTGACTTTTTGTCAGGGAGAGCTGGGAAATGGCAAGGGTGCAGCTTTGACTGGATACTAAAACCAGGCAACTGGCAGAAAATCATTGAAGGAAACTATGACAACCGGAAGGCTGTCGGCACTCAAAAAGACCAGGACTACAGCTTCGACCTGGACGAGTACGAGCGCACCAGCAGTTGGGGATTTTTCGAGGAGGAAAAATCGGGATGAAGCTAACGCATTTGAGTCTGTTCTCGGGAATCGGAGGGTTGGACTTAGCGGCGGAATGGGCGGGGTTTGAGACCGTAGGACAATGTGAGTGGGCAGATTACCCCACAAAAGTCCTGGAAAAGCATTGGCCCGACGTTCCCCGGTGGCGCGATATTAAGACACTGACAGGGAGGGATTTTTATGAGCGGACAGGACTTGAATCAGTTACCGTTGTATCAGGTGGTTTCCCGTGCCAACCCCATAGCCTTAGCGGAAAACGTCTGGCATCTCATGACGAGCGCGATCTTTGGAGTGAGTTATTCAGAGTCTTTTGCGAAACTAATGCCCAATGGCTCGTGGGAGAAAATGTGCCAGGGCTGCTCTCAAGTGAAAATGCAAGGTTTTTTGGACGAGTACTTGGGGACTTGGCCAAAGTGGGGTGTCATGTATGGTGGTACTGCTTTCCAGCCCATGCTGTCGGTGCAAAGTTTTGGGGTGAGCGAGTCGCACTTGTGGCCACGACCGATAGCGAGCGATTCCGTTGCTTGGACAAAATGTTGCGCCCGCAATCCCCGGATAACTATTGCAAAAATGTGGGAAAGACATGGCCAAGACAGGCCTATTTACGATTTCATGTGGCACGGACTGAGCGCAACACAAGCGGCGGAATTCCACGAAATGATGATGGGATTCCCACCGCATTGGACAGACTTAGATGCTTAGGGAACGCCGTAGTCCCACAACAGTTTTACCCTATCTTTCAAGCGATCAGGAGAGTGATGCAGTATGAAACGCTATGTGCCAAATTTCAGGCCGCCCAGTAAATACCGGGCGCAGAAAACCACTGTGGACGGGATTGCCTTTGATAGCAAAGCGGAGGCCGCACGGTATCAGCAACTCAAACAGGATAAAAGAGCGGGAAAAATCCGGTGGTTTACTCGCCAGCCGTCTTTTATCCTGCCTGGCGGCCACCGGTATCGCCCTGATTTCATGGTCTGCGACAACGCCGGCGCTATGTGGGTGGAGGATGTCAAGGGCTTTGAGACAGAGGAATTCCGGCTCAAACGCGACCTTTGGCGGGAGACTTTTAGGGGCCTCCCGCTCCGGGTTATCAAAAACGGGAGGATGATAGACGAATGAAAAAATGTGACAAACGCTGTATTGCCAATGTGGGAGGGTTGTGCGCGGTGGAGACTTGCGAAGGCCCTATCTTGTGCCTGGATTGGCACTTAGATGACCCGCAAATCGCTGCAGAGCACTACGCGGGGTTCACCAAGTACATTGACCAGCTGATAAAAGAGCGATTTGCGAACAAGGAGGATACATAATGGCCAAGAAAAGAGCCTGCCGCCGGACGCCCAAGGAAATCCAAGATCATGATACGGCGGTCAAGGTGCGCAAGATGACGGATGAACAGCTGTGCGAGTTTATTGCCGGGCTTTCCGCCAGCCTCCCCAGCGTGGAGGATTTCCTGCGCAGGTTGGACGAGCTGTCAGGGACTGGGAACGGCATTGGCCGCGTCACGGTCAATAAACTGCGCCGGATCGCCATCAAGGAAGGGTTTTTGGAGGGATGATTTTTGAATCAAAAAGAATTCAAAAAAATCTGCAAATCCTGTGGGTACGCTAATAAAGACACAGTGGAAGAATACTGCCGGGGTAAACACGAATTCGGGGATGAAGATTTCCTTGCAGTGTATCGCCTGCAAAATCGGAAAAATGACGCTGCCGACAGGACACTACACGGAAAGTGGCACATGGTGGATGGTGTGAAAACAACCAAATGCTACCAAAACAAAGGGAGTGATAATCAATGATCAGAGAAGAAGCAATCAAGTGGATGGAAGAAACCATTCAGGACGCAGAAGGACTCTTGGATAAGTGCTCTCCTGCGCTGAAGGAAGAAGTTTTGGAGCAGAACGAGGTGTTTAAAATTGCCATCTCCGCCCTCCGCTCCGCCCCTCAGCCCGGCAAACCCCTGACGCTGGACCAGCTGCGGGAGATGGATGGGCAGCCGGTGTGGATTGTGGAATATCCAGACTGGGGGCACTGGGAACTGTCAGAAGATGCAAATGATTATATCGTTGACAGAAACCTTAATTTTTACGGAATGAAGCACGATGATCCAGATGGAAGATACGGGTTGCACAAACTTGGTTGGCTCGCCTACTCCTACCCTCCCGCTCACATCGACAGGAGTGGGTGGATCAGCGTCAAGGAAAGGCTGCCGAAAACAGGTACTGTACTTGTTACAGACGGAAAAATCGTGATTACCGCACCGTCTTCCAGCGTGACAAAAGATGGATTAGCAATCACCCACTGGATGCCGCTGCCCGAGCCGCCGGAGGAGGGATAATATGAGCCTTGAGTATCCTTGTGTACATCACAAAAGCGGTATGTGCTATGTTAATCCGGAACATCCGGAACCTTGCTTATTTGGACCATGTGACAACGAAATATCATCGCGTGGGGATGAAATTAGGAGGATGAGCGACGAGGAACTATCGGAGATGCTGGTTATCGAAGTCAAAGGCCTTGAAGAATGCAGCCTGTTCCTTTCTGCCCCTACCGGAAGAATGTTTATTTTCAGAGCCGAGGCGGTAAGAATTACGCTCGAATGGCTCTGCCAACCCGCAAAGGAGGACTAAACCATGCCAAAAGATGAAATCGGACGCGGCGTAGGCTTTGACCGCATCCGCCGGATTACCGGCTATCTGGTGGGCACTACCGCACGCTGGAACAACGCGAAGCGAGCAGAGGAGCGGGACAGGGTGAAGCATATCACCGTGCCGCAGCCCGTGGGACAGCCCGAAGAGCATGACCACAGCGGGCTGTTGGAGGAGTAGGTTATGAGTAAGACAGACTCGCTCTCGGTATGCCCGTATTATCACGCCGATCTTAAAAATTACATTGGATGTGAGGGCTTAGAAGAAGGGCAAAACATCCAGATAAAGTTCTCGCTCATGGCCGACAAACAAAGCTGGATGAAACGCTACTGCAAGCGCATGGCATATTGTGTCTGCCCTATCGCGCAGATGATTGCCGTGCAACGTTACCGGGAGGTGATGAGCAGCCCGGATTTAGAGGAGGGATAAACCATGCCGACGCCTGAAAACGCAGAAAAAATCAAATACCTGTCCCGGTACATACCTCTGAGCGGGCGCATCAACCGTATGCTGGAAGAGCAATACCGGTGGAAATGCCTGGCCATGAAGGTCACACAGAATTTTTCCCCGACTCCTGGCGGCGGCGAAAGCGGCAGCCCTATTGAGCGGCCTATGGATAAGGTGGACGAGTTGGAAAGAAAAATCACCCAGGCTATTGATGAGCTTGCGGACATTAGGATGGAAATTGAGGCAGTACTGGGACAGTTGGAGGATGATACTCTCCGGGAACTCATGGAATACCGGTATATTGATGGGCTGACCTGGGAACAGATTGCAGAAAAAATGCACTATGGGAGAGAATGGACTTGCCGATTGCACGGAAAAGCCCTTTTAAAAATCACAATAAGTCACTGAAAGTCACACTCCACCTATGGTATGATGTAGGCGGATGAACATCCTCCTTACAACCTGCCGCCGGGTTTTCCCCCATTTTACCGGCGGCACATATGCGGCCACAGGTGCGCACCGGGTTCGATTCCCGGAGGCCGCATGAAATTAGGTAAGCCCTTCCGCTTTCCGGCAATTATCCCCCGCAGCGGAAGGCACATATGCGGCGGGCTGGTAGCAACCCGGGAAATCAAGTTCGATTCTTGACCGCCGCGCCACGTACATATCCATTTGTTTCACACTACCTTTCTAACAGAGCCGTCCGGTAACCCCGGGCGGTTTTGTTTTACCCTGATTTTGCTGTGAGGTGAATCGCTATGTCAATGCCCTGCCCGCTCGACGGGAAATGCATCTACAATACCTATCCGACTACGGCAAAGCACGTCTGTGCCCTGCCCCGCTGCATCTACCCGGATGAGCAGCGCCGGGCACTCATCCAGGCTATCACCGAGCTGGCAGTCAAACCTCACCGCAACCCGGTAGAGGAGGCAAGGTTGCAGCGGTACCGCGCGTATCTCCGTGAGCTTTGGGGCGGTGGGCCCTGATGCTGACAGAACAGAGGAAACGGTTTGTAGAGGAGTATATCAAGCTCCACTGCAAAAACGCCACACAGGCCGCCATCAATGCCGGATACAGCGCTAAAACGGCCGCCTCTCAAGCCTCCATGATTCTGAAAGATCCTGAAGTTTTGGAATATTTGAGAGAGCAAAAAAGCCGATTGGAATCGGACTTGCGGCAGGAATTTGTTTTTGGAGCTTCAGAAGCGTATCAGGTGATGCTGGAAATCCTGAAAAACCCAGCTTCCCGGGACGCTGACCGCATCAACGTTGCCAAGGACTTCCTGGATCGAGCTGGTTTTAGACCGCAGGAACGGGCAGAGGCACCCAGGGCCGCCGATAACAACCTGCTGGAACAGATGGCTGCCAGCGCCAAGACACTGGAGGAAAGCGAGGATGCACTACGGGAAATTCAGCCGGAAACAGCTAATCAGCATGAACTGGTGGCAGATGAAGACCCTCCGGGAACGTGACGCCATTATCTGTGACGGCTCTATCCGTTCTGGGAAAACCATCTCCATGACGGTGGGCTTTGTCCTGTGGAGTATGAGCCAGTTTGACGGCCAGGTATTTGCTATCTGCGGCAAAACTATCGAATCCCTGCGGCGGAATGTGATTCTCCATATGCCCCAGTGGTTAGAGGGCATTTTCTCCGTCCAGGAGCGGCGCAGCGAAAACCGAGTTACCATCACCGGCCTGGGCAGACAGAACACATACTTCCTTTTTGGTGGTAAAGATGAGGGCAGTGCAGCTTTGATTCAGGGCATGACCCTGGCAGGCGTGCTCTTTGACGAGGTGGCCCTGATGCCCCGCTCCTTCGTGGAGCAGGCCATGGCCCGATGCTCTGTGGAGGGCAGCCGCTATTGGTTTAACTGTAACCCAGAAAGCCCCGCCCACTGGTTTTATAGCGAGTGGATTAAAGGCGGCCAGCCCGCCAAGAAGAACGCCCTGCATCTGCACTTCACCATGGATGACAACCTCACCCTCTCCCCGAAAGTGCGCAAGCGGTATGAAAACCAGTATGCCGGCGTGTTCTATGACCGGTACATACGGGGCGCATGGGCCAACGCCGACGGCATGGTATACCCGGACTTTGACCAAAAAATCCACTATGTTTCCCTGTCTCAGGTGCCTGTAGACGAGATCGCCAAGTGGTTTGCAGGGGTAGACTTTGGCTGGGAGCATTACGGGGCTATGGTTCTCCTGGGCCGAACCCAGGACGGGCGGTATTATCTGGTTAAGGAGTGGGCCGCCAAGCACCGGCACATTGACCAGTGGGCGGAAACCGCCCTGAAAATCAAAGCAAAGCTGGGAAACATCAATTTTTATTGCGACGCAGCCCGGCCAGACCTGGTGCAGAAGCTGCGGGAGGCCGGCATCCGGGCAATCTACGCCCGGAAGGATGTGCTGGCAGGAATCTCTGAGGTGGCGAGCTTGTACAAGCAGCGCCGCCTTTTTGTTGTGCGGGAAAACGTCCAGCGGTTCCAGGAAGAGATTTACAGTTATGTGTGGAAGCCCGGCGCGGACGAGCCGGTGAAGGAAAACGACGATGTACAGGACGCTGTCCGGTACGCTATCTACAGCGATTTGAAATACGGGAGGTGAGAGTTTGATACCTGATTTTATCGCTCTGGAGCTCTATGGCCCCTACGGCCCGGACGTGCTCCGGAAGCTGGGGGAAATCGAGAAATATTACAAAATCTACGAAGAGGGCGCGCGGTTTGAAACCGACGACAGCGGCGACTATGTGCCCGCGAAGCTGCGCTCCCACCAGATTAAGCAGCTGATCCGCCGGGAAGCCCAGTTCCAATTCGGGAAGGCCCCGGAAATCCGGGTTTCCTGCCCGGACGAGGAAAAGGTAGACGGCAAGCGGCCCAACGAATCCGCCATGCAGGACTATCTGGACGCTGTGATGAAGGGGAACCGGCTGCCGGATAAGCTCATCAAAGGGGCCCGGGACTGCGCCATTGGCGGGCGGGTGGCGCTGAAAGCCAACCTGACGGAGGAAAAATGCACGTTCTCCTTTGTGCCGGCGGACGGCTTTGTCTTTGACACGGACATGGACGACGTGGACAAGCTGGAACGCATCACATTTTTCTACACCACCAAGGACGACCCGGACAAGGCCCGGCAGGAAATCTGGGTGCAGAAATACTGGATGGAAAACGGCCGCTGCAAGGTCAGCGAGCGCTTTACCGACGGCTACGGGCAGACCCTCCCCTGGGACGGCGCCCGGGAAAACGCGGACACAGGCCTGGACCGCATCCCCGCCTACGTCATCCTCAACGACGGCCTTTCCGGCGATACGGACGGCGAGAGCGAGGTCAAGGAACTCATGGCGGACGACTCCTGGTATGGCCGGCTGAAAAGCGCCAATATTGACTCCCTGCGCAAGGGCATGAACCAGATTGTCTGGATGTACGGGGCCGATCCGGAGAGCGGGCAGACCTTCCGCTATGCCCCCGGGGCCCTGTGGGACATCAAGGGAGACCCGGCCCAGGCAGGCGTCAACAGCAACGCGGCCAACGTCCAGGTAGGGACCATTGAAAACTCCTTTTCCTACGCCGGCGCATACCAGAACACCCTGGCCAACATCAAGCAGGATATGCATGACCTGCTGGGAGTGCCGGACCTGAACCTGGAAAGCACCCGCTCCCTCATCACCAGCGGGAAGGGGCTCAAGGCCCTGTACTGGCCTCTGATTTGCCGGTGCGAGGAGAAAATGAACGCCTGGCGGCCCGCTCTGGAATGGCTGGCGGAGCTGCTGCTCTATGCCGGTTCTCTATTCCCCGCCCTGCGGCAGGCCTACGGGGAATTTACTCCCGCTCCCCACGAAATTTCTGTGGACAACCAGTACCCCCTGCCGGAGGATGAGAGCGAAGAAAAGCAGCTGGATTTGGCCGAGGTTGCCGGGAACGTGAGGAGCATCCGCTCCTACCTGATGAAATGGGGCGGCCCGGACAGCAAGGGCCTGGACGCCGATGAAGCCGACGCCCAGCTGCAGCAGATTGTCCGGGAGCAGCGGATGCTGGAGGATTCCTTCCAGGCGGAAGAATTTCCGGAGGTTGAATAATGTCCGGGCGGCTGGGGAATTATCTGGAACTGGCCCGGCAGGCGCAGCAGAAGCGGGTGCAGATTACTCGGGAGCAGGAAAAAGAAATCCGCTCCCTGTACCGGGAAATCGCCCGGAACCTGGAAAAGGAGCTGCGCAGGTATCACCCGGATTCCCTCACCTACCGCTGGCTGAAGGACTACGCCAAAAACCTGCGACAGGAGAGCAAAAGCCTGTTCCAGGAGATTCGCAGCATCACCGCCGCCAGTATTCAGGATACAGCGGAGGCCGTTACAGAGGCGGAGCGGCGTTTCTACACCCAAGCCTGCCCCGCTCTTTCGGAACGGTTTTCCGACGTGTTTTCCACTATTCCCCAGGCCATGGTGGAAGAACTCATGAGCGGCGGCATTTACCGGGATTTTGCCGGGCTCTCGGAGCGCATCTGGGACTACCGGCGCAAATACGACCGGGACGTCCAGACGATCCTCAACCGGGGGATTCTGGCGCAAAAGCCCGCCTTTGAGCTGGCGAAGGATTTAGAGCGCTACCTGAACCCCAGCGCCAAAAAGCCGTGGAACTGGGGGAATGTCTATCCCGGGGTCAACCGGGTGGTGGACTACAACGCCCAGCGGCTGGCCCGGACCGCTGTCACCCACGCTTACCAGCTGGCTTTCCAGCGGGCCACTCAGAACAACCCCTTTGTGGAATCTTACCGGTGGCACAGCTCCAACAGCGGGCGGGTGTGCGAACTCTGCCGGGAGCGGGATGGCCAGCTCTACGAAAAGGGCAGCTTGCCTCTGGATCACCCTAACGGGATGTGCGTGGTTACGGGGGAAATCTCTAAGAGCCTCAAGGAGATTGGCGAGGAGCTGGGAGACTGGGCCGCGGGAAGAACCCAGAATCCGGAGCTTGACCGGTGGTTAAATCCTTCAGCCGGAAAAGAGCAGGGAAAGTACTCTGCAAATATCAAAAGAATCGGTACGAACGCAGTTGACCTGGAATATATAAAATCTCAGGCGTTCCGGAAGAAATTCAACCGGATTTCAGACCACACCGGCGTAAATGAAGCCCTGCGCGAATATGCAACCGCAATGCTGACGCACCGGCACGGGACCGACGGAGAAGATTTGTATATCATAGATTCTCGCACGGGGGAATTGCTCCTACGTAAGATTTCGGGGGAAAACGAGTTGGAGGTCGGAATTTCAGAATCCGAATTGGAAAAAATCCGAAGTCGGGTAAAAGGAAGTTTGATTGGAATACATAATCACCCAACAAACATTTATCCTACAGGGAGCGATTTTGCCGCAGCAGGATATAGGCAATATGAATTTGGAATCGTTGTAACCCATGATGGGCGAGTGTTCAAATACTCGGTCGGGAAAAAGCCTTTTAGCCCCATGTTGTTTGATAGCCGGATTGACAAATATCAATCAGCTCCGTATAATATGGGAATAGAAGAAGCGCATCGAAAAGCTCTGGATGAATTTAGAGAGGAGTATGGGGTATCATGGAGCGAGATAAAATAATTTCATACAAAGATATTTTGACGCCTTTTCCAAAGATGACCCCGGAAGAGCGGGAAGAGCTTGAGAAAAAATTGAAAGAAGAAAGCGACAAGCTTACCGATTGGCCCAAAATGTGATACCACCCACCGAAAGGCAGGGTGGTATTTTTATGCCCATTTACAGGAGGCGAACCCTATGTACGAAATCAAAAGCACCGAAGATGTATTGCAATCTCCGGAAAGCTGCCTGGCGGAGAAGCTGGAAGCCTATCTGGACAGCATCCTGACCAAAGACAACACGGAGGCCCAGGCGGCCAGCATCCCCGAACTGGGCCGGCTGCTGCTGGAACTGTATCAGAGCGGGGCGGCGTCAGCGCCCCTCCTGCCGCCTTTGCCGCAGCCCCGTCCCCAAGCGGTGATTTTCCGGCAGAGAGGCAATCATGAAGACGATCCTCATCAGTGAGCAGCCCTGGGCCCAGTGGCTGTCGGAATCCCTGGGAGCCCTGGAAAACCAAGGGGTAAAAAAGCTGGCTCTTGTGGGGATTGACGAAGCCAGCCGCGAAATTGTGACCGGATATTACGGCTGCAATATGGCGGATAAGGCCACCATAGCCGCCAATATCCAGGCGGACGCACTCTTTGACAGCATCCTGGCCAATGCGGATTTGATTGTCCAAAGGGCCCAGGAGATGGACGAAGAAGAAGACGAAGAAATTGAATAAGGGAAACAGGCGTCCGAAAGGGCGCTTTTTTCATACACTCATCCGGGCCGGCGGAAATTTAAACATACCGGCACACCGGGCGCGGAAGACGTGACCGCGGATTTACAAGCAAAACGTCATGAAATCACGGTGCAAAAGGAGAAAACATGACCATTACCGACTTTTTGAAAGCACTCTATGGAGACAAGGAATCCATGACCCTCAATGAGCTCACCCAGGCGGCCGAAGGTTTCAAGGGCGCAAAGTTTGTGGACCTGAAGGACGGCGGCTATGTGGATGAGGGGAAGTATTCCGATGTTTCCGCCAAGTTGTTTACCGCTAACAGCACCATCAAGACCCTGCGGGAAGCTGCCCAGGCTTTCGACGGTGTGGACGTGGCGGACCTCCAGCGGCAGCTGAACGACGAAAGGGCCGGGCGGAAAAAGGACCGGCAGAACTGGGAACTTCGGGCCGCCCTCACCGGGGCCGGCTGCAAGGACCCGGACTATCTGCTTTTTAAGCTGGGCGATACGGTGGAATTCGCGGAGGACGGCAGCCTGAAAGACAAGGACGGCCTGCTGGAAACCTGTAAAAAGGATTTCGCCGCTATGTTCCCCGCCGACCCGCCTGCCGGAACCGGCAGCTCCGGGAACTTCCGCCGCGACCGCAATCCCGCTCAGAGCTCCCAGCGGGAGCAGCTGGAAAAACAAATCAACGACCTGAGTCTGCCCCTGGCCCAGCGCATCTATGCCAAGGAGCAGCTCCAGAACTTACGAGAGGATGAATAATTTATGGCAAACGTAACCGGACAGGGCACCCTGTGGAACCTGCCCAACTATGCAGGGGAACTGTTTACCGCAGACCCCATAAACACCCCGTTTTTGACCGCTATCGGCGGCCTCACCGGCGGGATGCAGACTGACAACTTCGAGTTTCCCACGGATAGCCAGTATTCTCTGCCCACGGCCACACAGCCCGCCATCACGGAGACTGCTTCCCTGACGGCTCCGGCAGCCACTGGCATTGTGCGAAGCCAGAACACCAACGTGACCCAGATTTTCCAGGAGAAGGTGTCGATCAGCTATGTCAAGCTGTCCAACGCCAAGCGCATGAGCGGACTGAACACCGCCGGCCAGCAGAACAATGTGCCGGACGAGAAGTCCTGGCAGATTGCCCGGGCCCTGGAAAAGATTGCCCGGGATGTGGAGTACACCTTCCTCAACGGCGTGTATGCCAAGGCCACCAGCGCGGACGTGGCCAACAAGACCCGGGGCATGATCGCCCTGTGTTCCGATGGCAACACCATTGCTGCCGGCAGCAAGAAGCTCACCAAGGCCAATCTGCAGGCGCTGTTCAAGAAGATGTACGATGCAGGCGCTGTTTTCCAGAACATGGTTCTGTGGGTGGGCTCTACCCAGAAGCAGATCATCACCGACCTGTACAGTTACGCCCCCACCGACCGGAATCTGGGCGGCACCAACATCAAGCAGCTGGAGACGGACTTCGGCAACATCGGCATTGCCCTGAACCGCTTTATGCCCCAGGATACGGTACTGGCGGCGGAGATGTCCGTAATTGCGCCTGTGTTCCAGCCGGTGCCCGGCAAGGGCAATTTCTTCTACGAGGCGCTGTCCAAGACCGGCGCATCCGAGGACGGCCAGATTTTCGGCCAGATTGGCCTGGACCACGGCCCCAAGTTCATGCACGGCACCATTACCGGCCTGACCGAATCCTGAGAGGAGGCACAACATGGCTTTGACAGCTGACTATATCCAGTCCCTCAGCGGGCTGGCCCCGGAGCTCCGGGCGGTGCTGGTAGAGCTGCTGGGGCAGATTCAGGCCGGCGGCGGAGACACAACCATTGCGGACGGTTCTGTGACCCACGCCAAGCTGGCGGCCAATGCGGTGGAGACAGACAGCATCAAAGACGGCGCGGTCACTGCCGCCAAGATGGCCTCCGGCGTTATCCCGGAGCCCTACACCTTGCCCGCTGCCAACACCACGACCCTGGGCGGGGTAAAGCAGGCTGCGGCGGTTACTGACCCGGAGGATGCAGCCGAGGCGGCGGCTATTGTTACGTCGTTCAAGGCCCTGACCGCATCCCTGCGCGCCGCCGGCATCCTGCAGGCGTAAAGGAGGGAACGCCCATGGAACCCCTCAGCGAGCTGAAGATTCTCTGCCGGGAAAAGCAGGTCCCCTATTTTGACGACGAGGAGCTCCAATACCAACTGGAGCGGGCCAACGGGGATGTGAACCTGGCCGCCTATCGCTGCCTGATTATCAAGGCGGAAAACTGCGCGGTGCAGGTCTCCGGGCTGACCCTGGCGGACACCCATACCTATTGGCTGCGCCTAGCGTCCTCTGTGCGGCCCTCCGGCTCCTGCATCGTGAAAGGCGGGTGAACCCATGGGGAAAGCACAGGACGTCTACACCCTCTCCCAGGCCATCCAGCGGCACGGCAGGGATTTCACGGTGACGCGGACAAAACGAAACAAATTCAAGGAGCCTGCCGGCGAGGAACCGGTGGGCTCTTTTCGCGGGCTGTTCCACGTCTCTACCGGTTTTTTGGATATTAACCTGGCGGAGGCTGGGCGGGTATCCAGCCGGAAATATCCCCAGCTGCTCCTGCTTTACACGGAGGACGTCCGGAAAGAAGACCTGGTGCGGTTGGGCGGCCGGACCTACGTTGTCACCGGCGTGGACGATGTGGGCGGCCTGCAGCTCTGCACAGATTTATCCTTGCGGGAGGTATGACCATGCCCCTTGACTTGTCGGAAATCTATGACCGCCTGGGCCGGCTCCCGGAAAAGGTGGAAATAGCCGCTCTGGCCTATGGCAAAACCGCCGCCGTGAAAATCCACGCCCAAGCAGTGGCAGACCGGCCATGGACAGACCGCACCGCCCACGCCCGGCAGCGGCTCCACGCCAGCGCCAAGCGAATTGATACCGGCATCCGGATTGTCCTGGCTCACGGCGTGGAATACGGCGTCTATTTGGAGCTGGCCCATGAAAAGCGGTACGCGGTGATTTATCCCACCCTGCTGAAAATGGGCCCCCAGGTCATGGAGGGCCTGGAAGGGCTCTTCAACCGGGTACGGCTGTGAGGTGTTTTCATGGACTGGCAGCAGATTTATCAGCATTTACAGGACGGAGGCTTTGACGTGTACGCCCTGGGGCAGCACCAGGGCAGATGCGCAGCACCCTATATCGTCCTGCGGAACAACGGCTGCACCCGGCCCGGGGCTTTGGAGCTGGGGCTGTACGAGCTCCTGCTTTATTGCCCCGTAGACCAGTACAGCCAGTTTGAGGCGTTTATTCAGGCGGTACAGGCCCGGATGAACCAGCTCTTTCCCGCAGCGAAACTGGTGGACGGGCCGGGAATCCACTATCTGGACCCGGACGTGCTGGGCTATATGACCAGCCTCACCTACCAGTGCCCGCGGGTGACCCATCTCAACGAAATTACTTACGGAAAGGAATGATTCAATGTCTACAACTATCAAAAAGGCCGAAGGCATGAGCATGATTGATTGCGCCATGATTGTCATCGAGCCGGAGGATGGCTCCGATGGCATCGCCTTTACTTCGGCGTCCAGCCTGGGCGTGGAGGCCCAGACCCAGACCACCGACGCTATCCAGAATATCGTCAAGGGCGAGGTGAAGGCCCAGAAGCCGGAGCAGACCACGCTGACCGGCTATGCCTTGACCCTCACCGACACCACTATGATTATGTCCTTCCTGCCCATCCTCCAGGGCGGCACTCTGACCCTGGATGAGGACGACGTCACTCCCATTAAGTACGAGCCCCCGGCCTCCGGCAAAAACGAGGGCAAGGCCTTCAAGCTCAAGGCCTATACCGCCATTATGGAGGGCGCCTCCATTGTGGGCTATGGCTGTGTGACGTATCCCGGCTGTAAGGGCACGCCCATCCTCTGGAATTTTGAGGACGACGTCTTCCAGAGCAACGAGTACACTATCAATTCCACCCCCGGCGCGGGTGAAAAGCCCTTTACCTGGGAGCGGGTAGAGGAGCTGCCTACCTACACAAACCCTAATCCCCCTCTCGGCACGTTGACTGTCCAGAGTGCCGAGGGGGCGACAAACGGGACTACCAAACTGACGGTGACGCCCCCCTCCGCTGACTCCGGTAACAAGCGCGTATATAAAACCGCCGCTTCGGTACCGCTGCCGGCGTATGACGAGAGTGTTTCCAGCTGGACAGAGTTTACCGGTGCGGACGTTACCGCCACCAACGGTGAGCAGATTGCTGTGGTGGAGTGTACACAGGCTGGGCAGGCCCGCAAGGGCGGCACCGCCACCGTAGTGAGCAAAGCGGGCTCCTAACCCTTCCCGGCGGGTCGAGGGGAAATTCGGCCCGCTACCATCTATTTTTACAAGGAGGGCTGTTTTATGGCAGTGACCAAATTATCCGAAATCAAAAAATACAAAGACGGCGTGGAGGTAGAGCTTCCCGGCTGGGAGGACGGCTCCCTGTTTATCGCCAAACTCCGCCGCCCTTCCCTGATGATGCTGGCCGCAGAGGGGGAGATTCCCAACGCCTTACTGGGCGCCGCCGCCAAGCTGTTCAACGAGGGAACGGGAAAAGCGGATTTCAAGGAGAGCGCGGAGCTTTTCTCCCTGATCGCTAAGGCGTCCCTGGTTTCCCCATCCTGGGCGGAGCTGGAGGAGGCTGGCGTTTCTCTCACCGATAGCCAGTTGCTCTATATTTACAACTACAGTCAGACGGGGGTAGACGCCCTCCGCCGATTTCGTGAAAAGCGAGAATCTGCTGCGGCTGCTGGCCGTGGCAAAGCGGTATCAGGAAAGGCCCAGCGCCCTGCTGGAGATTGACGACCCCTACACCGCCTATTGCTTTGACGAAGCCTGTCTGTACATCCAGCGAAAGCGGGAGACGGGAAACGAACCTACCTACCGGCATAAGGCCACTTTTGAAGAGCTGTATGGGCCGCTGCCATAATTTCATAAAAACGGCTGAATGTTCTTTTATAGAATTATTTTTCTCTTTTACTCCGCTATAATGGGGGAAAAGGAGGGAATTATTGTGAAAAGATGTCCGAAATGTGGCGAAATCAACGGAGATAATAATACCAGATGCTTCAAATGTGACGCGGTGTTAGGCTCTGTTGCTTCTTATCAGAAAATTTGTCCTAACTGCAAAACCATCTATGCCGGAACAAAGGAGACTTGCGACCGCTGCCATCGTCCCTTGGCAGTGTACAACGGAAATTTCAACGCAGGCCGCAGTTCCAGCTCTGGCGGCATGGGCTGGGCCTATATACTGGCTGTTCTTATTCCGCTGATAGGCCTGATTATGGGTTTGATTTATCTCGGAAGAGAAGATGATGATACTGGCAAAACCCTTTTAATCACTTCGATTGTGGCAGCTGTTGTTTGGGGTATCATCTCGGCCTGTATCTTTTTGTTATAAGCTGAAAAATTCATAACGAGTTAACCACGCTCAATCCGGGCGTGGTTTTCTTTTGCCCAATTTCAGGAGGTGAGCATTTTGCCAGTCAATTTAGGGAGCGCGGAGGGGTATATTGACCTTGACTTTTCCAGCCTGCTCAAAGGGGTGGATTCCTCCCTCTCCGCCATCAAAAAGCTGGACAGCGCCTACACGGAATCGGAGTCCCAGCTGCGAAAAATGGAATCCCAGCTCAAAACCTCCGGCAGCGCTTTCCAGGCTGCGGCCCAGCAGTCTCAGCGGTTGTCCCTGGAACTGGAATCCGCCAAGAAAAAGGCCGATACCTACCGGAAGGCTATTGAAGGCATGGAAACCGCCAGCAAAAACGCGGCCAACGAGCAGGCGCAGCTGAAATCCAAAATAGAGGCTGCGGACGCACGGCTGGAAAAGGCCGAGCAGAAGGTCAAAAGCCTGTCCGATGCCTATAAAGCTGCATCCCAGGCCACCAAGGACGCGGCTAGTGCTTACGGAGAGCAGAGCGAGGAAGCCCAGAAAGCGGCCGCTGCGGAAGAAGAGCTAAAAAGCCAGCTGGAAAAAGCTACGGAGAAAGCCAATGCGTACCGCAATGAGCTTTTGCAGTTGCAGGCAAAACACCAAAAACTGGGTCAGGACATTGAAACGGCCCGGGAAAAAACCGCCGGGTTTCGCACAGAGCTAAACAACACCGAGGCCAAAATCAATGACCTGACCCGGGAACTGGCCGAGGCGGAAAGCGTGCTCCTGAATATGGGGACCTCCATGGAAAAGGTGGGCGGGAAATTTAAATCCGCCGGGGAAAAGATTGACCGGGTAGGCAGTGCCTTGAGCCTGGGTGTGACGGCTCCACTGGTGGGCATCGGCACAGCGGCGGTAAATGCCGGCAACGACTTTGAGGCCCAGATGAGCCGCGTTTCCGCTATTGCGGACGCTTATGGAGACGAGCTGGAACAGCTTCGGGAACAGGCCATTGAGTTGGGCGCATCCACTTCCTTTTCCGCTACCGGCGCTGCAGAAGCCATGGAAAACCTGGCTTCCGCCGGCTTTAAAACCCAGGAAATCATGGAAGCCATGCCTGGTATGCTGGATTTGGCGGCCTCTTCCGGGGAAGACCTTGCTACCAGTGCAGATATTGCCGCCTCTACCCTGCGGGGTTTTCAGCTGAACGCCTCCGACGCCGCGCATGTTGCGGATGTGCTGGCCAAAAACGCAGCCGACACGAACGCCGCCATCGTGGATACCGGCTATGCCATGAAATACATTGCTCCCGTGGCCGCTTCTGTGGGCTGGTCTCTGGAAGAGGTCACAGCGGCAATCGGCAAAATGGCCGACGCCGGCATTAAAGGCGAGCAGGCCGGCACCACCCTGCGGGGCGCCCTTACCCGCCTGATGAAGCCTACTGATGATATGTACGCTGTCATGGAGGATTTGGGCATCAGTTTTTATGATGCACAGGGGAAAATGAAGCCCCTTTCCACCATTATTGACGATTTACAAAAAAGTATGAAGGGCCTCACGGATGAGCAGAGAGACAACAATCTGGCGTATTTGTTTGGCACGGAAGCCCTTTCTGGCATGAAAGTGCTGCTGGCTTCCAGTAAGGAAGAGCTGGACCAAATGACCGAGGGCCTGGAAAACGCTGACGGAGCCGCCAAAAAGATGGCGGACACCATGCTGGACAACACCAAGGGCAGCATCGAGGAGATGAACGGTTCTCTGGAAACCGCCGGCATCACCATCCAGAAGCAACTGGCCCCCTGGATTACCAAAGGGGCGGAAAAGGTCACGGAGCTGGCCAACGAATTCGCAAACCTGGACGAAAACACCCAGGGCAGCATCCTCACCATGGCCGGCATTGCGGCCGCCTCCGGGCCGGTGGTTAAGGTGCTGGGAAAAGTAACTGGGGGCGTCGGGGATTTAATCACGAACACCGGCGGCCTTATCAAAGACCTGGGGAAGCTCTCCTCCGCCAAAAAAGCGGCGGAGGCCATTGGCTCCATCGGAACCTTTTCCACCAAATCTGTGGAGGGCGTGAGCGGGCTGTCTAAGGTGCTTTTCAATCTGGGTTCCCCCGCCGGAATCGCCGTGATGGCCACTACGGCGGCCGTCGGCCTGGGCGTTGGTATCTATAGCGCTATGCAGCAGGCGAAACAGGCTGCCATTGATGCAGACTTGGAAAAACGTTTCGGAGACATCAGCCTCTCCATGGAGGAAGTAGAGGACATTGCCACCCAGCTGACCACCAACGACTGGACCATGCAGGTGGATGCTGTCATTGAGGCCAAGGGGAAACTGGATGAGCTGAAAGAGCAGGTGCAGACCTCTGTGGATGAAATCAACAAGCTGGGCTGGAAAATCAATGTGGGCCTGGGATTGTCTGAGGAGGAAAATGAGACTTTCCGTTCGTCCATGGACAGCTTTGTCAATGATTCCATTGATTACATCCAGCAAAAGCAGTATACCGCCTCTCTGGCCGTGGACGCCATCATGACCCCCGGTTCCAAATCCTATGAAAACGTCCGGAATTTTGTGGATGAATTCTACTCCGGCAGCCAGAAAGAAATGCAGGATTTAGGCGAAACCATGGCCGCTGAGGTGGATAAGGCTTTGGCAGACGGAGTGATTACGGAAGACGAATATCTGAATATCCAGAATATCCAGGCAAAGCTCCAAGAGCTGATAAACCAGACGGAAAATGCCCAGTATAAGGCAAAAATCAAGTCCATGCAGATGCAGGTGGAGGGCGGCAGTCTGAGCGCCGACAGCTTCAAAAACATCATGGATACCGCCGGAGAGCAGCTGCAAAAACAGATGGACGCAGCAGACCAGGCTTTTTTGGAAGTGGTTACCCCGCTCCAACTTCAACTCGAAAATGGGGAAATCTCCGAAGCACAGTACGAATCTTATCTAAAGGATGCCCAGGAAGATTTAAACCGCAAAAAAGGGGAGCTTGTTTTAGAAAACGTAATGGTAGGAATTGGAACTATTAAACCAAACTATGAATCTGAACTTGCTCAATTTCAGGATGAATTCTCTAACACAGTCTCTCGTGTAATTACAGATGGATACGATAACGCTTCCGGGAAAATTAATTATCTGCACTTGCAAGAGGCGATTGCTGAAAATTTTAATTCTATCAGTGATACTGCGCGTGGAGGAGCTCAGGAACTGTTAAAATCTATGGAGCCAAACACGCAGCAATTAGAAAAAATTGCGCAAGAATATGCAAAAATAGGAAAAATCCCTCCCGAAAATATTCGAAAAGGTCTTGAAGACACTTACGAATTACAGATGATGTCTGGAAACGTTGACTATCTGTATCGCTTTTTAGCAACACAAGTAGCAGAATCTCCCGAAATGCAGAATGCATTAGCGAAGGCAAAGGCAAATGGGCAAGATATTCCGGAAGAATTGGCCGAAGGCCTAAAGGATATGTACGGCCTGGAGCTTGTAGAGCGGAATGGGGAATTCATGTGGAGAACAGTAGGCAATCAGGCCCAGTCCAGCGCCGAAGTCATGCAGGATACCTTCCGGAAATATGGTCTATCCCTGCCGGACTCTTTGGCGGAAGGGCTGGACGCTAAAAGCGCCAGCCTCATCACCGCCACCATGACCTTGCTGGAAAATCTCAACAAGGGCAAGCAGCTCAAAGAAGCGGATTTGAAAAGCGTATTTTCCACTTTAGGTCTTGATCTCCCGGATGCCCTAATATCTTCCCTGGCCGGCAAAAACGCCGAAGTGCAGGCCCAAACCCTCCAGCTCTTGGCCAATGTGGAAGGGGCCGTGCCTCTTAAAGAGGAGGATTTGACCACCCTGTTTTCCAACTTGGGAATCAAAGTGCCCGATACCCTTATCGAGGCCATGGCCAGCAAAGAAGCGGATGTCCAAGGGAAGGCGCTGGAACTGCTCACCCAGCTGCAAAACGCGGACGAAGAAAAGCGGCCGGAAATTCTGGCCCAGATGCTTGACCTTGGCCAGGAGGTAGATGCAAACCTGTGCAGCGGTATTGCCAGCAAGCTGTCTCTGGTAAAAGACGAGGCCAGCGGCATGATTTCTGTTATCGATACCACTACCGGAACGCAAATCACAAAGATCACCCGTCCTTTTGCCGAACGGCTTGCGAAAATGGGTGCCAAAGGCTTTGACGCAATGGAAGATGAAATCAGCAACAAAAAACTCGATGCACCTGATGTGGGAGAAATCAGCACGCAACCCGTTAAAGACTGGCGAAGAAATGCGCAGGGATATTTGGATGACCATAAGTTAGAGGCCAAATTTAAGCCCCTCCCCAGTGGCGTCAGCGGGCCTTGGCTTGGTGGAAATCTGCCGCGCAACGCCGACGGTGGAATCATCCGAAACCAGACCATTTCCTGGCTGGCAGAAGGCGATAAGCCGGAGGCGGTTATTCCGCTGTCCGCAGAGAAACGCGCTCGGGGACTGGAACTGTGGCGGCAGGCCGGTGAAGAACTGGGAGCTATGGATGCCGCCCGGGACGTCCTGCGCAGCACTCCCAGCGGTTCCAGCTCCGGCGGCTACGACTACCGCCGACTAGCGGCTGCTGTGGCGGCAGAACTGCGCCGGGCCCCCATTGAGGTCAAGCCGGAATTTTATGTAAGTTCCGGGGACGTATACCTGGAAGGGGAATCCGTGGGCCGCAGCCTGGCCCCGGTAATTGATTCCCAGCTCAGCCGGCTGCAGGAAAGGAGGAAGCGCGGCGGATGATTGTAGAGCATATTTCTTTTGACAACTACGACCAGGAGGACTGGGAGCTGTTTCCGGTGAGCGTAGCGCTCCCCTCTCCCGCTCCGAAGCTGTATACCGTGGACGTGCCGGGCTCTTCTAAGCAGTTGGACTTTTCTGAGGCGCTCAATGGACAGCTGCAATACGAAAACCGCACGGTTACCATGGTGCTGCAATGTTTTGCGGCGGAGGACGACCGGCCCAACATGGAGGCGGAGTGCAAAAATGCCCTGCATGGGCGCAAGCGGAAAATCCAGCTGGACGCGGATCCGGATTATTACTACTGGGGACGGTTGTCCGTGGACTGGGCCACAGAGCCTGCCATCGACACGGTAACCATCACCGCGGACTGCGACCCGTACAAATACAAGCTGAATCCCACGGTGCGGGAGTTTGACGTGAGCGGGAGCGAGGGGCTGGAAATCACCCTGCAAAACGACCGGATGCCCACAGTTCCTAGAGTCACCACCGATGCTGAGATTACTGTGGAGTTTGGCGAGAGCACCATTGTGTTTGCGTCAGGCACCCGCAAGGCCCCAGACCTGCTCTTGCTGGAAGGGGCCAACCATATGACCCTCACTGGCACAGGGCACATCAAATTTGAGTACCAGGAGGGGGCGCTGTAATGTATCAAGTCTACTGCGACGGCCAGCTCATCCACGATCCGCGCTTGCAGGGGTATCAGCTGGTTTCTCCGTCCCTCTCGCTGGAGCTCAACAAGACCGGGACTTTTACCTTTACCATGTATCCGGATCACCCGGGATACGGCGTGATTTCCAAGTTAAAATCCATCATTACCGTAGAAAAAGACGGGGCTGTCCTCTTCCGGGGACGGCCCCTATCCAGCAAAGAGGGCTTTTACAAGCAGCTGGACTACACCTGCGAGGGGGAGCTGGCTTTCCTGCTGGACAGCCGGGTGCGGCCCTTTGAAATGGCCGGCGGCGTGACGGAACTCTTCGCGTACCTCATCCAGCAGCACAATGAGCAGGTGGAGGAAGCCAAACAGTTTAAGGCCGGGCAAGTAACGGTTACCGACCCCAACGATTATATTAATCGCTCCAACGTGACCTATGAGACCACCTGGGACATCCTCAACACCCGGCTCCTGGACACCCTGGGCGGGTATTTCTGGGTGCGGCACGAGCCGGACGGGGTGTATCTGGACTATCTGGCAGACTTCCCTTACACCAGCGGCCAGCGGATCACCTTCGGGGAAAACCTGCTGGATTACGCCCAGACCCGGAGCGGGGATGAAATCATCACCGCCCTGCTGCCTCTGGGGGCCAAGCTCACCGACGAGGAGGGCAAGACCACCGAAGAGCGCCTGACCATTTCCTCTGTCAACGACGGCAAGGACTACGTTTACGACCAGGAGGCGGTGGACCAGTATGGCTGGATATTGGGCACCCAAACCTGGGACGACGTGACACTGCCAGGCAACCTGAAGCAGAAAGCCCTGGACGCCCTCAACGAGCAGATTAAAACAGTATCCACCATCGAGATGAGCGCCGCCGATCTGTCCCAGATGGACGCCTCTTTTGACGATTTCCGCATCGGCCAGTATGTGTTTGTGGATTCCCCGCCCCACGGCATGGACGGGGAGAAATTTCTGGTGGAGAAGATGAGCCTGCATTTGGACGACCCCGCCCAGAATAAGCTGACCTTTGGCCGGGTATACGCCACCTTTACCGAGGAATCCAACAAAAACAACCAGGCGGTTTCCGACCTTATCCACCGGACGGAGACCATTGAGAGCGACTATGTGACCAACGACACCATCACCAGTATCACGGAGGACGTGTATTCCCGCATCGACCAGAGTGCAGAGGAAATTCTTTCCGAAGTGGGCAGCAGCTATGTCACCAGCGACGGCTTGACGGAGATTCTCAATACCCGCTTTACCCAGACCGAAGAAGGCTGGGAGATGGAATTCAACGAGTTCCGCTCCTGGGTGGAGGAGACCAACGGGGAGAACCAAACAGCCTTTGAAGAGCTGCGGAAGTACATCCGGTTTATAGAGGGCAACATCATCCTGGGCGACCAGAACAACGACCTGCAATGCATCATTACCAACAGCAAAATTTCCTTTGAGCAGAACGGCGCAGAGGTGGCCTACATCTCCAACAACAAGCTGTACATCACCAACGCCGAAGTGCTGGACCGGTTTACCGTGGGCAACCCCTCCAGCGGCTACTTTGACTGGATTCCCCGGGCCAACGGAAACCTGGGCATGAAATGGAGGCAAGGCTGAGCCTTGACGCAATTCGCGGGGGAACATCATCAAGAGGCAAGCTATTTTGTCGCGCTTCACACTTTTTAGGAAAGGGGGAATCCCATGGCAAACATCTCCCGGAGCTACTCCAACGGCTCCGCCATCAAGGTGGAGTATTCCTACACCCAGAATGTCAGCAAGAACCAGAGCACTATCACCATGACCCTGTACGTCCACCGGGACAGCTACGGCCCGTCCTGGAACACCCACTGCAATTCCTATATCCGTCTGGACGGCTCCAACGTCATGACCTACACTGGGAGCTTTAATATCGGAACCAGCTGGGTGAAAATCGGCAGTACCGTCACCAAAACTGTCACCCACAATGCTGACGGTGCCAAGTCCATCAGCATTACCGGCTTTTTCGATTCTCAGGGCCTGACCAGCAAACTGGACGATTTGTCCTGCTCCGGCACCGTGACCCTGAAAACCATCCCCCGGGCGTCCAGCATTTCCAGCATCACCGGCGACACCATCGGGGAAACCGTGACCATCCGGCTGAACCGGGCTTCTTCTTCCTTCACCCACCGGCTCTATTATACCTTTGGGGATACCAAAAACCGCCTGCTCAGCAGCAGTGTGGCCACCAGCTACAGCTTCAAGCCCTCTATGAACGACTGCGCCTATCTGCCCAACGGCACCAGCGGCACGGCCACTATCCGGGCGGACACCTACAACGGCAGCACCAAAATCGGCTCTGCCAGCAAGAATTTCACCTTGAAAGTGCCCTCTTCTGTGGCGCCCACCCTGTCCGGGGTCAGTGTTACCCGGGTGGACGGGGACGTGCCAGAGGGCTGGGGCGTGTATGTCAAAGGCAAAAGCAGCGCCAAGGTGCAGATCAACGGCGCGGCGGGGGCCTACGGCAGCACCATCAAGGCCTACGCTATTTCCGGCGGAGGCTATTCCGGGACTACCAACCCCTTCACCACCGGCGCCCTCAACACTGCCGGAGAGGTGACCTTTACTGGGAAAATCACCGACAGCCGGGGCCGAACGGCTTCCGGCAGCGCGTCCATTACCGTAGAGGACTACGCCCCGCCAGTGCTCACCAGCGTGGAGGCCCACCGGTGCAGCGCATCCGGAGAGCTCCAGGACGACGGGGAGTACATCACCCTGACGGCGGTGTTTTCCGGCTCCACTGTGGGAGGCCGGAACGCCATCACCGGCAAATACCGGCGGATGCCCGAGGGCGGCGACTGGACTTCCCTTTCCTCTCTCACTTCCGGGCAGGCGGTGGTGTTCCCGGCCTCCGGGGATTCCACCTTTTCCGTGGAGGTGCAGGTCTCCGACGCCTTCACCACCATCTCCCAGGCCGTCATTGTCAACTCTGTAAAGTTTATCATGGACTTTAAGGCCGGGGGCAACGGCATTGCCTTTGGCAAGGCGGCGGAATATGACGATTTGCTGGACGTCCAGTGGGACGCCCGGTTCCGGGGAGAACTGGCCACTGGCGGGCCTCTGTCCACGGAAAACCCGGTGGAGTATGCGCCGGAAGAGGACGATCCCACCGTGTGGCAGGGAAAGGGATTGCTGGCGCTGTCTATGGGGCCGGAGGAGCTGCTGAACCAGCCCACGGACCAGGGGCTGCTGCTGTGCCTCTCCCCCAAGGAGGGCGGGCAGGCCCACCTGTTGTGGATGCCCCAGCCCGACGGTTCCCTGTATCACCGGGGCTGTGACGCGGACGGCTGGGGTTCCGGCTGGCGGGAGGCGGTGGATTCCGGGAATTGGAGCGATTTTCTCGCCAACGCCACCGGTACCATGGCCACCAACACCAACCCCATGACCAACGTCCATGTGCGCTCCATTGGCAGCGCTGTAGCAACATTGAGCTTTTATTGCGCCAATGCGGACGGTTCTCGGGGAAACTCCATGAACTTTTTGAAGGAGTCCAAAAACTCTGAGGGGCGCACCGTCCTTCGGTGCAGCGTCAACGGCGGGGCCTATCTGGGGACTACCAGCTACCGGTGGAACACGGGATTCTTTACCAATACCATCACCCAGTCCGATGTAAAGGACAAAGAAAATATCGCGGGGATCCCCAACGCCAAAGCCTTTATTCTGGCCCTGGAACCCATTTCCTATACGCTGAAAAATGGCGATGGCGGACGCGTTCACATGGGCTTTGCCGCCCAGGCCGTGGCCCAGGCGGCGGCGCAGAACCACATGGGAGACCTCTCCCTGTATCAGGCGGCGGTCATCGGGGAGGACGGAACGGAGACCTATTACACCCCGGATGCCCCGGAAGAACAACTCAGCTGGGGCCTGAACTACCACGAATTCATCGCGCCCCTGGTGGCCCTGGTGCAGGAGCAAGAGGCCCGCATCGCCGCCTTGGAAGCCCAGGTGGCCGCATTGAAAGAGAAGAAAGGATGAGGTTATGGCGCAAATACTCAGCACCATCACCTGCGACCTGGGCCGGGGGAGCTGCACGCCCTCCTCCGTCCGGGTCATGCAGTACGACTCTGACATCCGGTATATCGCCGTGAAATTTCTGGACAAGGGGCAGGCCTGGGCCATCCCCTCCGGCTTCGCGGTCAAGCTCCGGATGATGAAATCCGATGGTACCCCCACCTGCAAGCCGGTGGACAACGTAACAGGCAACACAGCCCAGTTCCAGGTGACGGCGGATATGTGCAAAAACGACGGCAGCCAGAAATTCACCATCGAGGTAGCCGACGGGGACGGCGAGGCCATCTACGCTTTTCCCATGCGCCTCGCTGTCACCCGAAACCCCGTCCCGGAGGACATGGTGCCAATCGGCGGGGAAACCGATGACGAGGGCGGAGGCGGCGGCACAGGCGGCGGAGGGACCGGCCAGGACGGAGAGGACGGAGCTACCTTTACCCCCAGCGTCTCCGAGGATGGTATCATCAGCTGGACCAACGACAAGGGCCTGCCTAACCCCGACCCGGTGAACATCAAGGGCCCAAAGGGCGATGATGGCGACGCCGGCCCCCAGGGGTCCCCCGGCCAGGACGGCTACAGCCCTACGGTTCAGGTGGAGGACATTGCCGGCGGCAGCCGGATTACCATCACCGATGAGGACGGGCCCCACATCTTTGAGGTCATGGACGGCCTGGACGGCGGCGAGGCAGCTACCCCGGAAATCGGGGCCAACGGCAACTGGTATATCGGCGGCGTAGATACTGGCAAGCCTTCCCGGGGCGAACAAGGGCCCCAGGGAGAGCAAGGGGAACAGGGACCTCAGGGCCTCAGGGGCTTGCAAGGACCAAAAGGTGATCCGGGCGACGAAGGGCCTCAGGGGCCCAAAGGGCCAAAGGGCGATCCGGGGGAAGGCCTACCGGAGGTTACCGCTGCGGACAACGGCAAGTTTGCCCAGGTGGTCAATGGCCAGTGGGCGGCGGTAGCGCTCTTGCAGGCGGAGGAGGTGAGTTTTTAATGGACTATCTCATTCAGGGTGACACCCTCAGCGAAATTGCCGACGCCATCCGGGGGAAAACCGGGAGCCAGGCAGCGATTGCCGTAAAAAACATGGCCAGCCAGATCGACAGCATCCAGGCCGGCGGTGGCGGCAGCGGGGATTTGGACAGCCTGATTGCCGGTACCATCACGGAGATACTGGGCAGCAATGCCATGAGTGTGCGGCCATCTGCTTTCAACGGCCTCTCAAGCCTGGTGACCGCGGAGTTTATGGTGGTGCGGAATATCTACGACTACGCCTTTTACGGGTGCAGCAGCCTGGAAGCCCTTATCATCCGCACTTCCGACGCCATCTGTAGCCTGGCCAGTACCACTGCATTTTATGGCAGCGGGATAGAATCCACCGGCAGCGGCTGTATCTATGTGCCGGACGATATGGTCTACGCCTACCGGTCCCAGACCAACTGGAGCAACTACGCGTCCAAAATCCGCCCACTGAGCGAGTATACAGGAGGTGCATGATGTGATTACGACAGAAACCGTCACTATAAACGGAACGCAGTATACCCGCACCCGCTCCGATGCCTGGGTATACATCCAGGACGAGGCGGGCACGCTGTACAGCTGCGCAGTTGACCCTGTGGAAGCCGAGAAGCTGTATACGGAATCCCAAAAGGCTCTGGAACCTCTCACCGCCATGCTGGAAGCACTGCGCATCCTCTCAGGAGACCGGGAAGCGGCGCCCCTGCCGGCGGCGCAGGCTATGCGCAAGCTCATGGAGCAGGGCGCGGAGAGCCTGGACAACCAGACGGTCAGCACCGCGCCGGAGGTCCTTCCTCGGCTGCGGGGAGACGGGAGTCTGGTCAAAACCGGAACCCGCATCTGCTGGAAGGGCACGGTGAAACGGGCTGCTGTTGACCTGTGGGACACGACGGAAAATACCCCGGACGCCGCCCCGACCCTCTGGGAGGACATCCAGTACAAACAGGGCTACCGCATTATCCCGGAGGTCATCACCGCCGGTCAGGCCTTCGCCCTGGGGGAGCTGGGATGGTGGGGAGACAGCTTGTATAAGTCGCTGCTAAACCCTAATGTATGGACGCCGGAGGGGTATCCCGCCGGCTGGGAAAGACAGGAGGAATGATTTATGAGCAAAATTGAAATCAAGGGAATCGACGTCTCCACCCATCAGAAAAGCGTGGACTGGGAGCAGGTAAAGGCCGACGGGGTAAAATTCGCTATTCTTCGGGGGGGCTTCGGTGACGGCAATCAGGACGCCATGTTCGAGAGCCACATGAAAGGCGCCCTGGACGCCGGCCTGGATGTGGGCATTTACTGGTTCCTCTATTCTCTTTCCGCAGAAGAGGCCCGGCAGGAAGCCCGCAAGTGCCTGAAAATCCTGGAACCCTACAAGGGTAAAATCGAGTATCCCGTCTATGCGGATTATGAGTACGCCAGCGACGAATACGCGGAAAAGAAGGGAATCACGCCGACCAAAAAATTCCGCACAGACTGCATTATTGCCTTCTGCGACGAGGTGGAAAAAGCAGGCTGGTATGCGGGCTGGTACGCTAACCTGGACTATATCCGCAATAAGGTGGATATGAGCCGCCTCAAGCGCTATGACCTGTGGCTGGCAGACTACACCGGCGGCCCCAATTATGATTGCGGGATGCAGCAGTTTACCAGCTCCGGCAAGGTGGACGGCATTACCGGCGGTGTGGACTGCAACACCGCTTTCCGGGACTATCCCACCCGCATCCGGGAGAAAGGCTGCAATCATCTGAGCAAGCCGACAACCGGCAATCCCTCCACCACCAAGACTGGCACCTGCACCGGCGATGGTGTGCGTATCCGGGCCAAGGCCCACACGGCGGCCAAGGTCCTGGGCAGCGCCGACAAGGGCGACCGCCTGGAGCTGCTGGCGGATGACGGCTGGGGCTGGTCCAAGGTCAAGGCCAACGGCGTCACCGGCTGGATGTACAACGGCTATATCAACGGCTCTGGCCGTAGCAAGCCCAAGACGGTCTATTGCAGCGGCTCTTACGTCAACCTCCGCCAGAGTCCCAACACCAGCGCCAAGATTGCCCGGCAGCTTCAGCCCGGCGATACCGTCACCCTGGTATCCATCAACCCGGACGGCTGGCTGGACGTGGACGGCGGCTATCTCTACTACGACAAGAGCTATCTCTCTATTAAATAAGGAGGCCCCATGGACTTAATCGAAAATCTCGCGTCCCTCTGCGGCTACTTAACGGTAATTGCCACCCTCTGTGGGGCGATCTACCGTTTTTCCCGGCGGCTGGAGCGCATCGAGCGCCACCAGCACAACGACTATCTCGCCATGCTCCGGTTGACCATCATGTCGGAGGAGATGCCTATCGAGGAGAGGCTGAAAGCTGGGGAAGAGTACGTCCGGGAGGGTGGCAACGGGGCGGTAAAGGCCCGGTATCAGATCATGACAGAACAATATCAAGAAGAGATCGGAGGAAACGACCATGAAAATTAACTGGAAAGTTCGCCTGAAGAATAAGTCCTTCTGGCTGGCCCTGATTCCCGCTCTGCTGCTGCTCATCCAGCAGGTTTGCGCTATGTTTGGCCTGACGTTGGATTTGGTGCCCATCCAGGAGCAGCTGCTGGGCATCGTCGGCACGGTGTTCACCCTGCTGGCCCTGTTCGGAATCGTCAACGACCCCACCACCGCCGGCGGCTCTGACAGCGACCAGGCCATGACCTATACGAAGCCGAAAGAATAATACCTCAAATGCACACCGCCCCCGCTCGGATTCTTTCTCCGGGTGGGGGCGGGTTTTCTTTTGCAAACAAAAAAGCCCTCAGTACTCTGAGAGCTTTTGCTGTTTCAGCCTTTCCGGCTGACGATTATCCCGAAACCCCAATCAAAAAATATAAAAGGGGTTCGGATAATACCGCTATGGTGGACATCAGTAGTCTCTATCCGAACATTACCGCCTGCCGTTTCCTCGGTATTTTCCCATTCGTCGAGTGCCGGTTGAATATCCGATAGAGTGATTTTGCTTCTGTCGTTTCCTCCACCAGAGTAATTGTATACGATTACCACCTTATCATCATATACATATACGGCATGGACAAACACATCAACCAGCCTTTGTCGGTACGCGGGATCGGATGCATCTCCGTTGCGGAATTGGTCAAGGAAAAACAGTACCTGTTCTTTGGTTACAGTAGGCTGCACCATGCTTTCTTCCATAATTCCCACCTGTAGGCGCTGCTTTTCGTCTTCCAGCTCCTCCAGGCGACTTTTTGTTGAAGGAGTAATAATTCCCTGCTCAATGGCGGTTAAAATATTCTGGATAGATTTTTGCGTGTTTTTCAACTGCTCTTTCAAGCGCTTTAAGGTAGAATGGTTATTTTCTTTTGCTTGGTATTCTATAACGCCATCTGCTATCTTTTCGATTACAGAAGGGACGAGCACCTGTTTTACTGTTGTTTCAATCACCAGATTTTCAATCCAGTCTTTTTGTATGGATTTCGCTTCGCAGGCGCTCTTCCGGCGGTGGCCGGAACAGGTATAGTAATAATGACGGGAGCCACTTTTCCCTGTGCCGGAATCGCCTATCATGTCTGTGCCGCAGCGGCCGCATATGATTTTCGTAGTCAACAAAAATTCCACTTCGCTCTTTTTACGAGCCCTGGCTTTGCTGGATTTCTCATTTATCTCCTGCACGGTGTCAAACAACTCCTTTCCAACGATAGCGGGGATTTCAATGACAACATCCCTGTATCTGTATATTCCAATATATTTCTCGTTGGCAAGCATTTTGCGAAAGCTGTTTTTGTTGAATGCATTACCCAGCCGGGTTTTATATCCACGGGCGTTTAAGTGATCGGCAATCTCCTTGATAGTGCTCCCCGCCGCCCGCATTTCAAAGGCCGTCCGAACAATAGGGGCTGTAGCTGGATCGATTTCCAAACGATGATCCGGAGTAATGCGATAACCCAGCGAAGCTGCGCCACCATTGATTTTGCCTTCCAGCGCATTGTCCATCTGGCCACGCCGGATATTTTCCGATAAGCTGGCGCTGTAGTACTCTGCCTGGCCTTCTAAAACCGATTCCAGGAGGATTCCTTCCGGCCCCTCTGGAATATCCTCACGTGCATACAGGACCCGGATATTGTGCTTTTTCAGCTTCGCTTTATAAGTAGCTGCGTCATACCGATTCCGGGCGAAGCGATCAACCTTCCAGCAGATCACATACTGCCATTTTTCCCGAGCAGCATCTTTTATCATCTGTTGGAAAGATTCCCGGCGGTCTGCCTCCTTCCCGGTGATTGCCCGGTCCATATAAACGCCGAGGACGGCAATTTTCTTCCGTGCGGCAAATTCCAGGCATTCCCGCACTTGGCCCTCTATGGATTCGTCACGCTGGCGATGAGAGGAAAACCGTGCGTAGATTACAGCAAAAAAAGTACCTGGAGTAGAAGATACATTGGATATATGCCGGTCATAATATTCGATAAGCCCATTAATTTTCCGGTCTTTGTCTCCTGCGGTATCTACCGCTCGTAAGCTCTGAATATACTGGGACAATGTCAAAAACATGGCGTTCCCTCCTTTCCTTAAAGATATGCCCGCTCTCTGGTGCGCCAACACCAGGGAGCGGGTTTCTTTTTGCCCGTTTCTGCGCATTTTACGGAGTGGATTTTTAGAAATTACACCTTCCATTGGTGCCCACAATTCTGGCACACATAAATAGAGTAGCGATTTTGCTTGAGCTTTTGCTTTTTGTGACCAAAGATTTTAAAAATCAGTGCAGGCAATGTTAGGAAGAGCCATTTGATCGGAACCCACCACCAGCCAATGCAACACCACCATATACACCCATGGTGTGCGTTGACTAATTTTGAATCTGTAACTGCTTGAACGTTAACGTTTTCGCTCCCACATTTTGGGCATCTCATAACTTTCCCTCCTTTTCATGATATTTATCAACACGCTCTTTCGAGCGGGTTAACCTACTTCTTCCCTTTCCACTGTATCGGCGGAAAGGGAATTACTTTTTATGTCGTCATCAATGTATTGCGGCATACTCGCCATCACTTCGGATTGCTCCATGAGAGCGGTTTTGCCACGCTCGTTGAGCTTGTGATAATTTTGGGAAATGATTGACAACTTTTCATCTTCTGCCTTCTTCGATGGGCTTATCAATGCATTCTCCAAGTCATCCACCGAAAATCCTAAGCAGTGAACGAGGACTTTTAGCGTTGTGTATTTTGGGTCTTTTGTCTGCCCAGCGAAAATTTTATTGAGGGTTCCTTTCGGAATTCCTGATTCTTCGCTTATCTGCTCTGTGGTTTTACCACTGATTTTTTTCATTTCGCTCAGCTTGTCAAGCCACATTTTTAACACTCCTATCTAACTATATTATATATCGGCCCGTTCCGGTTGTCAAGAAAAAAATTACCGTCTCTGGTAAAAAAATTACGGAAATCACATTGACAATTACCATTAACGGATGTATAATAAGGCTATAGATTACCGCTGACGGTAATCGGAAAGGAGAAAATAGACATGCGTAATCTGGAAAAGGAAATGCCTAAGTTCAATGTGACATATCACGATTTGCAAAAAGTGCTTAATTGCACCGAAAAAACCGTGAGAAACAAGCTTACCGGCGTCACCGATTTTACCTATAGCGAAGTTTGCAGAATCCGAAATTCGCTCTTTCCTGGGATGAACATCGAATACCTTTTTGATGTTCCAACCGATGAGGAAAGAAAGGGGGCGTGATGGTAGCCGAATAGAAGCGTGTGTAAAAACTACACACTCAAAAAGGAGCGTGAAGTATGAACGAACTGATTAAAGTGGATTACACCACCGACCGCCCGACCGTATCGGCTCGGGACTTGCATGAGTTTCTGGAAGTCAGCACCGAATATCGGCACTGGTTCCCTCGGATGTGCGAATACGGCTTCGCTGAGGGGCAGGATTTCAACCCGTTCAAAAATGACCGGGTTCAAAACGAGGGTGGACGACTTGTCACCCGGACAGTAGATGATGCCCAGCTCACCATTGAGATGGCCAAGGAAATCTGTATGCTCCAGCGCAATGAACGCGGGAAACAAGCCCGGCAGTACTTTATCGGGAAGTTTTTGAAGCAGTAGGAGGGGGAAAATGAAACGCGGAGATTACCGCTATTCGAGCGGGGCAGTGGAAATCCATCCGGAGGAAATATCTCCATGGGAAATGCAGCAGTTAGTATCCCCGCTGTTATCGCTGGTGAAAAAGTTTTATAGCGACCCGGAAAACGTCCGGAAATTTGAAGAATGGCAAGCAAAACGAAAGGAGACAACAACCAATGACTGAACTCATGACAACCTGGCTGGTGGTCTTGCTGGCCCTGAGCCTGCTTGCACTGATCTGCTACATCCTGCGGGACATGGCGAGAGAGCGCCGAGCGGAGCAGCTCTGGCGGGAAAGAACCCAGCGGGCCGAGCGGGAGCACACAAAGGCCATGCAGAAGCAGGTCGAAGAAAACCGTGCTGATATCGTGCGCGGTATGGATAGGAGGGGATAAAATGGGATTACCTAAAATCGTCCCGTGCAGATGTGGGAACCATCCAGCTCTGACGGAGTATAACTACGTGGACATAAAGGGGTACTACCGTCGGCAGTACTATGTGCAATGCCCCAAATGTGGTATGAAAGCACCCCGCAAACCCAATCGCACACAGGCTATCAAAATCTGGAACTATGGGCGGGAGGGGAATTCATGAAACCATCAGAGGCTCCTCTTTGGAAAAAATCAATGCTGCAGCGCCTTGATTACACAAGCATCACCGATTTTCTCTATGAAATCTCCGAAAATGGAGATTGTTTCGGATACGATGGCGGAGACGAAGGGTACTACCAAGAATACAAAGAGCAGTTTGACGAGCTGTCTGTCGGTGCCTTTTCCCTCCTGGATGCTCTGGAAGAATACGACGTAGCCGAAAACTGGGACGATATGACCGTTGCGTTGTTGGGATATCAGGAAATGGTACTAGGCTATGACGCAGTAGAAACCGATTATTTTGCTATGGCGAACCCGTACTTTGAGGATTTAGCTGTGGAGGAAGCAAAAACACGCTTGATGCGGCTGACAAAATCAGAGTTGATACGCATATTTCGCAGCGTGATGAGCGTACTGGTGATGTTTTTCGACATTAAAGCAGCTCATGACTGCCTCACATCGATTGTACAGGAACTCAACGAGCGTTCCGCGATTTTTGCCCGGAAAGACGAAGAAATCAATCGACTGTATGAGGATCTGACCGGCAGAAACGCAGAACAGTTTGACGCGATTGTATCAAGACTGCCTCAAAGGATGTGGGTGGAATAATGGGATATTCAGAACAAATTCCCGCTCCCTGCCGGTATTGCCGAACCATGCAAAAGCACAACTGCCAGATGCAGCCGATTTGCACCAGAGTTAAAGCGTACTATCGCCGCGCAGTTGAGTATCAGCTGGACGGCCAAGCCGTAGACAGAGCCCACCGCCTGCAAAAGCTGCACAGCCGCAAATACAAAGGCGGGGCCATGTAAAAGAAAACGCCGCCCCCAGTGCTGGAACACCGGAGAGCGGCAAGTAAGAAAGATACAGCCTAAGTATAGGCTGAAAAATGGAGGATGTCAATATGAAGAAATACACACAAGAAGAATTTGACCAGTTCCCCGCGGACGAATGCGGATACAAGCAATGCCCATCAGGGGATTACACGCTGATCCAAAAATTTCCCGAGGACTGCTCCTTCGGCGATTGGTGTTCCTTCGGCGAGGGCTGCTCCTTCGGCGAGGACTGCTCCTTCGGCGAGGGCTGCTCCTTCGGCGATTGGTGTTCCTTCGGCGAGGACTGCTCCTTCGGCGAGGACTGCTCCTTCGGCGAGGACTGCTCCTTCGGCGA
>ERZ1090881.144-NODE-144-length-36531-cov-13.628194_pt1 | contig 36531 bp, 29 predicted proteins | sample MGYA00478470_ERZ1090881 | MGnify/ENA primary metagenome ERZ1090881 (study PRJEB33644, sample SAMEA5815736) | chicken gut metagenome | biome: Chicken; feature: Gastrointestinal Tract; material: Caecum | place: Ireland | collected 2019-01-01 | study: A study of the...
GAGCTGAAACAGGAGCTAAAGGCTGGAATCAGATAGGCGACGAAGCCAAAGAGGCTCTTGAGCAGTCAAAATACCATGACTATACAGCGCAAATGCTCGGATTTGTCGATGAAGAAGGCAATATTGTAACCGAGGAAGAAGCAAATAATCTGGAACTTGACTCTTCGCTTTTAGAAAGAGGCGAGGTTGTTGATTCCGGTACAGCATATCGTAACCAGGATGATGTATATGACGGGTACGCGTTCTATAAATACGAAGACGGCACTTACTATAATAGAGAAGAAGACAGATTTGAAGACGAAAAAGGCAATGTTTTGCCGGAAGATTCGACCGGTGAATCTGACTCAGATGGAGAAGCTGATACAGATAATTACAGCGAAGTGTCCGACCCTTATTCAGGAAATACCAGAGTGACAGTTAATCTTTCAGATAATAAGGGCAATGATATTGTGGTTATGCAAGAATTTACTTCTGATGGCGAACTAGAGTTGCGCTTGAGTGGCGATGGCGTGCCGGATGAGTACAAAGATAAGAAAATAAGTGTCGACGACTACTATAACTTTGTAGATGAGCATAGTGATATAGATATGCCGCATTTATATGCCGCAAAGAATCTTTCTCCTGTGGAAGTTATAAGGAATATTCAGGCAAACAATAGCAATGGTACAGAGGATACTGCTTTGAAGCATTATTTTAATAAATTTGAAGATTATAATTCAGGAGTAACAAATGATGACCCGTCTTATTATTCAAATGATTTCACTAATTTCTTAAAGACTATAGATCTGGAAAATGCAAGCGATGACGAAGTTATTGCGGTAGTAAATGAACTACAGGCGACATATGGTACTACAGATGCTATGATTAGCAGTATACGCGGCGGCAGCACGGCAAACCAAGACCAGGAAGAACTGGTGCCAAAATTAGCCGCACTGCTTGCGAGATGGTCAGATATTCAGGCTAATCTTGAATAGACATAAATATTCCCTATAATATTTACACACTCCCAAAAAAACTGTATAATTTTAACATACAGTGTAATGGGAGTGTTGTAATATGGAAAATTTAAAAATTGCTATCGGTTGTGACCACGGCGGGTTTCACTTGAAGGAAAAAATCCTTGAATACCTTGAGGTGCACCATGTAAAATACAAGGACTTCGGTATATATTCTCTTGAGCAGAGTGATTACCCGATTGTTGCAAAAGAAGTGGCAAAAGAAGTGGCTGAGGGCAATTTCGACAGGGGAATCCTTGTCTGCGGCACGGGGCTTGGCATGTCAATTACCGCCAATAAAACAAAAGGCGTGCGCGCTGTGTGCCTTGAAAACACATACTCTGCAAGGGTTTCACGTGCACACAACAATGCAAATATTCTGTGTCTGGGCGAGCGCGTAATCGGTCAAAACCTTGCGCTTGATATCGTTGACGTCTGGTTAAAAACAGGCTTTGAAGGCGGCAGGCATAAACGCAGAATTGATATGATTGAGTAATAAAATAAAAATTGAAACTCAATATTTTTGTTGTAAAATAAAACTAAAGAATTAGTAACAACATATTAGGAAGTTTATAACAATGTTTGAAAGATTTACCGAAAAGGCAATACGTGTAATAATGCTCGCTCAGGAAGAGGCGCGCAGGCTCGGACATAACTTCGTAGGCACCGAGCAGGTGCTTCTCGGGCTAATCGGCGAGGGTACGGGAATTGCTGCAAAGACGCTTAAATCTATGGGTGTCACCATAAAAGACGCACGCGCTCAGGTGGAAAAAATTATCGGACGCGGCAGCGGCTTTGTTGCGGTGGAAATTCCTTTTACCCCCAGAGCTAAAAAAGTCCTTGAACTCTCATGGGACGAGGCAAGGCAGCTCGGGCACAATTACATCGGCACGGAACACCTTTTGCTCGGATTAATCCGCGAGGGCGAGGGAGTTGCCGCAAAAGTCCTTGAAAACCTCGGTGTTGATTTAAACAAATGCAGGAGCAATGTTATAAAACTTCTGGGCGAAACAAAATCAACATCATCGGGGGCGCAGACTGCTACCCACGGTGCTTCTCAAAGCAAGGCAAAGACCCCGAGCCTTGACGAGTTCGGTACGGATTTGACTCTTGCTGCACAGGAACAGCGCCTTGACCCCGTGGTAGGACGCGAAAAAGAAATAGAGCGCGTGATTCAAATTCTCGCGCGCCGCACCAAAAACAACCCTATTTTAATAGGTGAACCCGGTGTGGGTAAAACCGCAATTGCACAGGGACTGGCACAGAAAATTGTGGACTGTGAAGTACCCGATATTTTAGAGAATAAAAAAATAATACAGCTTGATATGGGGCTTCTCGTTGCGGGTACAAAATACCGCGGCGAGTTTGAAGAGCGCCTTAAAAAGATTATGGATGAAATCCGTCAGGCGGGAAATGTCATTCTTGTAATTGATGAAATGCATACACTGATTGGCGCAGGTGCCGCAGAGGGCGCAATTGACGCGGCAAACATCTTAAAACCCGCATTATCAAGAGGTGAAATTCAGGTAATCGGCGCCACAACGCTTGATGAGTACAGAAAGCACATTGAAAAGGATTCCGCTCTTGAAAGACGTTTTCAGCCCGTAATAGTTGATCAGCCTTCGGTTGAAGAAACCATAGAAATTATAAGGGGCTTAAAACCAAAGTATGAAGAGCACCACAAACTGCATATCTCGGATGAAGCAATAATTGCTGCTACCGAGCTTTCAAGCAAGTTTATAACGGAAAGATTTTTGCCTGATAAGGCGATAGATATTATCGATGAGGCAAGCTCAAAAGTACGCCTCAATGTCTCCGCCCTTCCTCCCGAAGGACGCGAGCTTGAAAAGCAGTTGAAAGCCATAATTAAAGAAAAAGAAGATGCTATCCGTAATCAGGAATTTGAAAAGGCATCTGACTTAAGAGATGATGAGGCGAACCTTAAAGATAAAATCCGCGAAATTCAGGACAAATGGAGGAATACGCAGGATGAAAACAAACCTACGGTAGGTGTGGAAGAAGTTGCGCAGGTAATTTCAACCATAACGGGTATTCCTGTTACAAAAATTACAGAAGGCGAGTCGCAAAGACTTCTTAAACTTGAAGACACACTGCATGCGCGCGTTATCGGTCAGCATGAGGCTGTGGTTTCGATTTCAAAAGCCATCCGCCGTGCGCGTGTCGGCTTAAAAAGTCCTAACCGCCCGATAGGGAGCTTTATTTTCTCGGGCCCTACGGGTGTCGGTAAAACTGAACTTGCAAAAGCACTTGCAGAAGCGGTTTTTGGTTCTGAAGATAATATGGTCAGAATTGATATGTCCGAGTTTATGGAAAAACATACGACCGCAAAACTTATCGGCTCTCCTCCGGGATATGTCGGCTATGATGACGGCGGACATATGACTGAAATCATCAGGAAAAAACCATATTCGGTTGTGCTGTTTGATGAAATTGAAAAAGCACACCCGGATGTGTTTAACATAATGCTTCAAATCCTTGATGACGGACGTTTGACCGACTCAAAAGGACGCCATGTAAGCTTTAAGAACACGATTATCATAATGACATCAAATGTGGGCGCACATATGATTCAGAACACTGCAAAACTCGGTTTCTCGGTTTCAAACGATGAAAAGAAAGACAAATATGAAAAACTCAAAGAAACCGTTATGGAAGAGCTTAAAAAGCAGTTCAGGCCCGAGTTTTTAAACAGAATAGACGATATTATCGTCTTTGCGCACCTTAATAAAGAAGAAATCAGGGAAATTGTAGACCTTATGCTCAATGATCTGTTTAAACGCCTTGATGAACGCCAGCTTAAAATCGAGGTAACGGACGCTGCTAAAGACTACCTCGCAAAAGAAGGCTATTCTGAAACATACGGCGCAAGGCCGCTAAGGCGCGTAATCCAGAAAAAAGTCGAAGACGTACTGGCGGAAGAAATCCTTACAGGCAATTACCAGCCCAATGATGAGCTTGTAATGGATGTACATGACGATAAAATTGTAATCGAAAAGAAAGTAAAAGCTTAAATATTTTCAACAATGCCCCTGTGTTGATACAGGGGCATTGTTGAATTTGAACTTATTTGTTAAATTTTGTCAAAATTAATTTTAAGTTTGAAAGCCGGCAGCTGCGCTTTTATCTTGACGTACGCATGTGCCAAGCAAGGTGCATTTTGTGCAAAAAACCAAAGAGTTTGTTTGTCCAGCAGAATTAGCACGGCAATATACGACAGCACGATGTTATTTTTTTCTTTATGCTGCATATTTACCATGTTACAAAAAGGAGATAATATGTTTTACAATGTTTTAAACGCCAAAAAGATGATTGACAGCTCTAAAATGTTTGAAAAAATGACACTGCTTGAAAAAGACAACAGCAGCCTGAGTCTTATTGCCATCAAAAAGGAGGAAATAATCGACACACATACATCTGTATGCGACGCAGCGGTATATCTTGTTGAAGGAAAAATAGAGCTTCATTTTGACGCGCAAATGTTCACTCTTGAAGAAAATGACATTTTAATGTTCAAAAAAGACCATCAACACAAAGTTAGAGCCTTGAAGGATTCAAAGTTTCTGCTTATTAAAATTTAAAATATACCCGCAGTGCAAGCCGCTGCGGGTAATTTTTATCCTATATTTTCCTTCTCTTTTTTGTTTATGGGATTCCAGCTGTCTGCAAGATTATTTTCAATAAGATTTCGATAAAATTTCTCTTTAAATTCAAGAAGAGCAAGCTGCTTTTTTAAATTTTCCATTTCCGTCTGTGCGCGTTTTTTTGTTGCGCGGATAATTTCATAGCGTTCTTTTATTGTTGAGTCGCCTATGATACACAGGTCAATATATCGTTTAATTGCCTTGTTTTCGGTTCCGACAGAGCGCAGGCATTTTACAATTTTGACCCAGTCAAGATCGTTTTCGCTGAATTGCCTTATATTGTTTTTATCCCTTGTAACAAAAGGAAAAAAACCGCTTTTTGCCCAAAATCTTATTGTGTGTTCGGAAACTTCCATAAGTTGTGCAACTTCTTTTATTGTATACATTTTTACCTCCCTGAATATTTTAACACAATTATCTTGACTTAGAGTTGCTCTCAGATTTTATAATATTAATATGAATAAAAGTCAATTTAAAAAACTTTATATACTTTGCAATATCTCGCTTCTGGGTGCGGCCTTAATCTCGGGGCTTTCCTTTGTTGCGCAGAAAATCGGAATGACATATACAGGCCCCTTTACCTTTAACACGCTCAGGTGTGCTATCGGTTCGCTTTCTATCCTGCCGCTTATTTATTTTTTCAGAAATTCTGCAGATTTAAATAAAATTAATTCTTCAAAAACACTCCTTTTTAAAGGCGCCTTTATTGCTGGCTGTGTACTCTTTGTTGCTTTTTCAATAAACCAGTATTGCATGATCTACGCTCCGGCTTCTAAAGCCGGTTTTATAACATCTCTGTATGTAATTTTTGTGCCCGTCATAGCGGTTTTTATGAAACATAAGATGTTGATGAATGTAAAAATCAGTATACTCCTTGCGCTGCTCGGGCTTTATTTGCTCTGCTCAAAGGGCTCTTTAAGTTTTGAGCCCTGGGATATTCTGCTGCTTTTGAGTGCTTTCTTTTTTGCATTGCATATAATTGTTGTAAGTCATTACTCTAAAAAAGTCAGCGCGCTTGCACTTTCTTGCCTGCAGTTCGTCTTCGCCTGCATTTTATCGGCTCCGTTTATGTTTATTCTGGAAACTCCGGCGCTTGCAAATATTCTTGCGGGCTGGAAGCCGATTTTGTTTATCGGGGTTGTAGTGACAGGAGCAGCTTATACTTTACAGATATTCGGACATAAGGCTACACACCCGGTTCTTGCAACTTTAATATTGAGCAGTGAAGCAGTGTTTGCACTTCTTGGCGGTGTGATAATTCTGAATGAAACTCTTAGTATGCGCGAAATTTCGGGGTGTATCGTGATGATTGGTGCAATTATCCTTTCTCAGCTAACTCCCAAAAATAAAATTATACAAAAATAAGTCAGGAGAATTGAATTATGAAAAAGATTATTAAAAACAAGACATTTGATTTAGAGCGCTCGCTGTATAGTATATCTGATACACTTATAAATTCTTGCGTGTTTGCGGGGCCTGCCGACGGCGAGTCCGTGCTAAAAGAATGCCGTAATATTTGTGTAGATAACTGCAAGTTTTCGCTTCGCTATCCGATATGGCATGCAAAAGATTTTACGCTTAAAAACTCTGTACTTGACTCTCTTACGCGTGCTCCTTTGTGGTATTGCAGCAGCGGAGAAATTCAAAACTGCACAATTGAGAGTATTAAATGTCTGAGAGAATGCAAAAATATCAAAATATTATCTTCGCACTTAAACTCCGATGAATTCGGCTGGAGGTGCAGAGATGTTAAAATTAAAGACAGTGAAATTAATTCAGTGTATTTTCTTTTTGAGAGTTCAAATGTTAAAATTGAAAATCTTAAAATGAGCGGAAAATATTCGTTTCAATATACAAAAGACTTGTATATAAATAACTCATCACTTGATACAAAAGACGCCTTCTGGCACGGACAAAATATCACTGTTGAAAATTCGGTTGTAAAAGGCGAGTACCTCGGCTGGTTTTCAAAAAATCTTACTTTTATAAATTGCAAAATAATCGGTACACAGCCTCTTTGCTACTGTAAGAATTTAAAATTGATTAACTGCACCATGGAGGATACCGACCTTTCTTTTGAATATTCTGAAGTCAGAGCTGATGTAAGGGGAAATATTGTTTCTGTTAAAAATCCTGCCTCGGGTATTATATGTGCTGACAGTATAGGTGAAATAATACACGAGGACTCCGTGATTAAATGCAGGGCTAAAATAAAAATCAGACATTAAAAAGTGCTTATATTTGTGTTTTTGTGTTAAATTATTAGAAACACATTTGCTTGGAAGTAACCGGTGAAAAATATAGAGCTTCTGGACTGCACTCTGCGTGACGGCGGATATGTAAATGACTGGCATTTCGGCAGGGAATGCATTATAAAAATTGCTCGCGACCTGATTTTATCCGGACTTGAGCATGTTGAATGCGGTTTTCTGACAGACGGGCAGTATGGGGATAACTTTTCCCTTTATAACTCTGCCGATGATTTTAAAAGGGTATTTAACGGACAGGTTGACACATCAAAATGTGTTCTAATGATAAAAACTGGCAGCTTCGATTGCGCAAAACTTCCGCCTTCGAATGATAATTTTGCAAAGACTTTAAGGGTGATTTTTAAAAAATCCCAGTCAAATGAGGCGTTTGATTGTATAAAACGTTTGTCGGACAAGGGATACAATGTTTTTGTTAATCCTACTTTTGTTACTCTTTATAATGAAAACGAGTTTGAAAAACTTTTAAATAACGTGAATATGATTCTGCCGTATGCTTTTTCAATCGTTGATTCAATAGGGGCACTAAGTGCTCAAAGTTTAGAAAAATACGCACTTGCTACAGACAGAGTTCTTGATTCAAAAATTTCTCTTTGTCTGCATACCCATAACAGCATGCAGCTTTCTTTTTCTAATGCCTGTGCTTTTTTTGCGTTGAATTTAAAAAGAAATCTTATAGTTGACTCGTCGCTGTACGGAATGGGCAGAGGCGCAGGCAATCTGCCGACAGAGTCGATTTGTGATTATCTTAATCAAAACTATTCAAAAGAATATGATATGCCCCTTATTTACTCCCTGCTTGATACCTGTATTTCACACTTTTATAAAGCTTTTGGGTGGGGGTTTTCGCTGAAGTATTATTTATGCGCAAAATTCGGACTGCACCCGGATTATGCTCTTTATCTTTTTAAAACAAAAAATCTCCCGCTCGGACTAAGTTCAAAAGTGCTGAGAATGATTCCCGACGACAGAAAAGATACGTTTGATATTTCTCTTATTGAAAATTTATGCAAACAGGTTTTTGAGGAAACGAAAAATTAGTTTAAAAGAGTTTCATAACCCGCTTTTTCAAACATTTCCTTTATTGTTTCAAGAGTTTTTCTATCGGGCGGTTCAACATTTAAGGGGTATTTAAGCCCCAGTTTTTCCCATTTCTTCTGCCCCATTTTGTGGTAGGGCAGAAGCTCTGCCTTCTCTATTATACTTCTGTAGTCTTTAAGGTAATCAATAAGTCCTTCAATATATTTTACCTCTGCTGTATAACCGGGTACAATCACCTGTCTTATCCAGACTTTTTTGTTTCTCTTGTAAAGGTATTTTAAAAATTCTTTAGCCGCTTCGTTGTCTTTGCCTGTTAAATCTTTGTGTGCCGTTGTATCCGTATGTTTAATGTCAAGCAAAACAAGGTCGGTGTAATCTATTGTATTTATGACGTTATTGTCAATCTCAACGCAGCCGCAGGTGTCAAGGGCCGTGTGTATTGAATTTTCTTTTAATTTTTTAAATAATTCGGCACAGAATTCCGCCTGCAAAAGCGGTTCGCCGCCGGATGCCGTGACACCGCCTCCTGAAAAGTTGAAAAAACTTTTGTATTTCAAAATATCAGCAAGCACGCTCTCAAGAGTTTTTATGCCAAGCGAGTTTTTTGCCCAGGTGTCGGGGTTGTGGCAGTATTTGCACCTGAGCGGGCACATTTGAAAAAATATTACATAACGTACTCCGGGCCCATCTACCGTAGCGCCCGTTAATATTGAGTGGATATATGCCAGTTTTGTTTTTGTACCCATTTAAACAATTTTATGTTAGCATAAATAACCATGAAAAAAGTAATTTTATTATTCTTGTTTATCTGTTTTGCGCTGCTTTATTATGCACATTTTGTTGCGCCTGACAGATTGGTCTTGAGAAAAAAAGTTTTATTTTTGCACAGATGGTGTACGAAACTTGACGGCCTTAAAGTTGTATTGTTGTCGGATATTCATTTTGGTGCAAGATATATAGATTTAAACAAACTAAATAAAATTGTCGACCTTGTTAACAGGCAGAATCCGGATTTGATTCTTTTTGCGGGGGATTTGGATGCAGAGCTTCTGATGTTCTCTAATGCTGATAAAAATGATGTTATAAAAATACTCTCAAGGCTTAATGCACGGTATTTTAAGGGTGCGGTTTTGGGAAATCATGACTACAGTCCGCCCTGCATTATACCGGGAGTACTTGAAAAATCACACTTTACCGTGCTTAGAAACAAAGTGGCGGTACTTAATATCTCGGATACAAAGTTAAAAATTGCAGGAATTGATGACATATGGTATTCAAGACCTGATTTAAATTCGCTTTTCTCGGGTCAAAACGACGGTGCACCTTTGATTTTCCTGTCGCACAACCTTGATGTTTTTCCGAAATTACCTGATTTTGTAAGTTTGACACTCAGCGGTCATACCCACGGCGGTGAAATAAGCTTTCCTGTCTTGGGTTCACCCTTTGTGCCATCAAAATATGCGCAGCGCTACAGAAAGGGTCATGTGGTTGAAAATTCAAGGCATCTTTTCGTTTCAAGCGGAATAGGCACCCTGAGCGGATTCAGGTTCAATAATGCGCCCGAGGTAGTTATTTTGGAATTAAGACAGGAAACTCAAAAAAATAAAATACAAAATACAAAACCTAAAAGAGGTTTTAGCAGGGACTATATACCTCTTATAAGAAAATATTTTTACAACAAATAAATTTTTCTAAAAAAACGGTGCGGTTATTATGCCGCACCGTTTTTTCTTTAGAAACAAAACCGCTAGAAGCGTTCGTGGAAAGTTCTTGAAATAACGTCTTCCTGCTGTGCTCTTGTGAGTTTAATGAAGTTTACGGCATATCCTGATACCCTGATTGTTAACTGCGGGTATTTTTCGGGATGATCCATAGCATCTTTGAGCGTTTCTCTGTCCAGAACGTTTACGTTGATGTGTTGACCCATATTTGTCATATAGCCGTCAAGCATACCTTTGAGGTTGTTAATTCTGTCGTCTTCAGTCTTGCCCAGTGACGCGGGAATAATCGAGAAGGTATTTGAAATACCGTCTTTTGCGTGCTTAAAGGGCAGCTTGGCAACAGAGCACAGTGAAGCAAGCGCGCCGCATTCATCTCTGCCATGCAGCGGGTTTGCACCCGGCGCAAAAGGCACGTTTGATTTTCTTCCGTCAGGCGTGTTGCCGGTCTTTTTACCGTATACAACGTTTGACGTGATTGTAAGAATCGACTGTGTAGGGATTGCGTTTCTGTATGTCGGAAGTTTTTCGATTTTGCTCATAAACCTTTCAACAAGATTAGTTGCGATAGAGTCTACTCTGTCGTCATTGTTTCCGAATTTAGGGAAGTCGCCTTCTATTTCAAAGTCAACGGCTATACCCTGTTCGTTTCTTATCGGTTTAACTTTTGCATATTTAATAGCCGAAAGCGAATCGACGGTTACCGAGAAACCTGCAATACCGCAGCCCAGCTTTCTTACAACATCTCTTTCCATAAGCGCAAGCTGCGCTTTTTCATAGTAGTATTTATCGTGCATAAAATGAATGATGTTCAGCGCGTTAACATATGTTTTTGCAAGCCAATCCATCATAGAGTCAAACTTTTTAATTACTTCATCGTAATCTAAATACTCCGATGTAACAGGCTCAAAACCCTGTGCAACGGTTGCAAAAGATTTTTCATCCACGCCGCCGTTAATGGCATAAAGAAGTGCTTTTGCAAGGTTTGCACGTGCGCCGAAGAACTGCATTTCTTTACCGATAATCATGGGCGAAACACAGCAGGCAATTCCGTAGTCATCGCCGAACATCGGGCGCATAAGATCATCGTTTTCATATTGGATGGATGAAGTGTTGATTGAAAGTTTCGAGCAGAATTTTTTGAAGTTATCGGGCAGATTTACCGACCAGAGAACAGTCATATTCGGCTCGGGTGCGGGCCCTAAGTTTGTAAGGGTATGCAGCATGCGGTAGCAGTTTTTGGTAACAAGCGTTCTGCCGTCATCACCCATACCTCCGATAGATTCCGTTACCCAGACAGGGTCGCCGCTGAAAAGTTCATTGTATTCAGGTGTTCTTAAAAAACGAACCATTCTGAGTTTGATTACAAAATCATCCATAATTTCCTGTGCTTCAGACTCACTCAGAGTACCGTTTTTAATATCCCTTTGCGAGTATATATCAAGGAATGTGGAAACTCTGCCAAGTGACATAGCTGCACCGTTCTGGTCTTTAATTGCGGCAAGATAAGCAAAATATGTCCACTGTACGGCTTCACGGAAATTATTTGCGGGCTTTGAAATGTCATAGCCATAACTTTGAGCCATTCTTTTCATAGCTTCAAGCGCCAGAATTTGTTCCGAAAGTTCTTCTCTTTCGCGGATAATATCGGCAGTCATGTTTAAACTGTCGGAAGAAGCTTTTTCTGCAAGTTTTTCTTCTATAAGTCTGTCGATACCATAAAGTGCTACTCTTCTGTAATCACCTATGATTCTTCCTCTGCCGTAAGCGTCGGGAAGCCCTGTTATAATACCGCTTTTTCTGCAAGCGCGGATTTCGGGAGTGTATGCTTGAAATACCCCTTCGTTGTGTGTTTTTCTGTATTTAGTGAATATTTCTTTTACTTTTTCATCTTCCTGTAGTCCGTATGCCTTACAGGAGGCTTCAACCATTCTGTGTCCGCCATAGGGCATAATAGCTCTTTTTAAGGGCGCATCTGTCTGCAGTCCGACAATAAGTTCAAGGTCTTTGTCGATATAGCCTGCTTCATAGGCATCAATCGCAGAAGGGGTGGAGACATCGGCATCTAAAAGACCGTTATTCTCATGCTCTCTTCGCATAAGTTCACTTACTTTTCTCCAGATCTCAAGAGTTCTCTGTGTAGGGCCTTCAAGAAAAGAGTCATCGCCTTCGTAAGGTGTGTAGTTTCTGCGTATGAAGTCAACTACGTCAATTGTTTCATTCCACGCTCCGCTGTTAAATCCCTGCCAGCATGACAGAGTTTTATCAAGAGTGCATTCCATGATTTTCTCCTTTTAATAATGTATGTTGTTAATCGGCACTATCATATAACGCACGAATATGTGCGTAAGGTGAAGCTAACAATAAGATTATATTTTAACATTTTATACTTGTCAAACCGTCAAAACCCTTGATTTTCCGTGTTGTGAACTTTTGTTAACATGCCCGCTTTTAAAATATACTTCATTGACCGTATTTTTTAAAAATCTGTTCGACCATGCTAAAATTTTGTATTAAACTAGACATGTTCAATTGAGGAAAGCAAGGGTGTAAGTCCCTCACTGGTCCGCAGCCGTTACAGTCGGAATACTTGATTAAACACGATATTACGAGACTAATGAGGGGATTTACATTATGCAAAACGCACTTAACAATGACGAAAAAGTCGTCGAACTCAATTCGCATTTGGTAACCGACGCCATCAAAAAAGCAAGAGAAGCAAATATCGGGTTTGCAAATCAAATCGTGGATGCTTCGCGAGCTATTCTTGAGAATGTTTCAATCGTTAAAAAAGACGGAACAAAAGAAAAGTATAACGTGCAAAAAGTAGTAAACGCCGTAAAAAAATCCGCGGCAAGAATGCTTATTGAATTTTCCGAAGATGAAACAGATAAAATTTGTGATTTCGTTAACAAAAATGTGGTACAGATGAAAAAAAACGAAATCGGAATTTTAGAGATACACAACATTGTAGAGAGCGTGCTTGAAGAAATTAATCCCAGGGTTGCACAGAGCTATCGCAACTACAGAAACTATAAAACTGATTTTGTTCAAATGCTGGATAAAGTTTTTCAGGAAAGCCAGAAGATTATGTACATAGGCGATAAGGAAAACTCAAACTCCGATTCCGCCCTTGTTTCCACTAAGCGTTCATTGATATTTAACCAGCTGAATAAAGAACTCTATAAGAAATTTTTCCTGACAGTAGATGACCTGCAGGCAATTCGCGAGGGCTATATCTACATCCACGATATGTCCGCGCGCAGAGATACCATGAACTGCTGTCTTTTTGATGTTGCCAATGTTTTAAAAGGCGGTTTTGAAATGGGCAATCTCTGGTATAACGAGCCAAAAACACTTGATGTTGCATTTGATGTAATAGGCGACATCGTTATGGCTGCGGCAAGCCAGCAGTACGGCGGCTTTACGGTAGCCGAGGTTGATAAGCTTCTTGCTCCTTATGCACAGAAGTCATATGATTTACAATATGACAGATATGTTTGCATGGGGCTTGATTTTGAAAGAGCTAAAACAGAAGCCCTTAATGATGTAAAACATGATTTTGAACAGGGTTTTCAGGGCTGGGAGTATAAATTTAACACTGTGGCCTCCTCGCGCGGAGATTATCCCTTTATTACAATGACTTTTGGTCTTGGTACCGAACAGTTTGAAAAAATGGCTTCCATGGTAATGCTTAAAACCAGAGAGGGCGGCCAGGGTAAAAAGTCTTGCAAAAAACCGGTTTTGTTTCCAAAGCTCGTATTTTTATATGACAAAAACCTTCATGGCGAGGGCTGCGAGCTTTATGATCTCTACAAGGCGGGTGTTGAGTGCTCAAAAAAAGCTATGTATCCGGATTGGCTTTCCCTTACGGGTGACGGTTATGTAGCTTCAATGTATAAAAAATATAAAAAAGTAATTTCTCCCATGGGCTGCAGGGCGTTTTTGTCTCCCTGGTTCGAGCGCGGCGGGATGTATCCTGCCGATGAGAACGATACACCTGTTTTTGTCGGTCGTTTTAATGTGGGTGCTGTAAGTTTGCACCTTCCGATGATTCTTGCAAAAGCAAGAAAAGAAAGCAGGGATTTTTACGAAGTGCTTGATTATTATCTGGAGTTAATCAGAAAAATTCATATAAGAACTTATGAGTATCTGGGCGAAATGAAAGCTTCGGTTAATCCTCTGGCGTACTGCGAGGGAGGTTTTCTCGGCGGTCATTTAAAACCGTCGGATAAAATTAAACCTCTTTTAAAGGCTGCAACGGCGTCATTTGGTATTACCGCATTAAATGAACTTCAAGAACTTTACAATGGCAAGTCGCTTGTTGAAGACGGCAAATTTGCTCTTGAAGTTATGGAATACATAAACAAAAAAGTAGTTCAATTCAAAGAAGAGGACGGTAATCTTTATGCCATTTACGGCACTCCGGCAGAAAACCTTTGCGGACTTCAGGTCCAGCAGTTCAGAAAAAAATACGGCATAGTTGATAAGGTATCTGACAGAGGCTATGTTTCAAACAGTTTTCACTGCCATGTCGCAGAAGATATTACTCCGATTGAAAAGCAGGATATTGAAAACCGTTTCTGGAATCTTTTTAACGGAGGAAAAATACAATACGTTAAATATCCGGTTTCATACAATACTCAGGCAATTGAAACTCTTGTGCAGCGTGCAATGGATATGGGATTTTATGAAGGTGTAAATCTTTCGCTGGCATACTGTGATGACTGCGGTCACAAGGAGCTTTCTATGGATGTCTGCCCCAAGTGCGGAAGCCGAAACCTTACCAAAATAGACAGGATGAACGGCTACCTTTCGTATTCCCGCGTTAATGGCGACACAAGACTGAACGATGCCAAAATGGAAGAAATTAAAGACAGAGTGAGTATGTAGTATGAATTATCATAATATAACAACGGATGATATGCTTAACGGCGATGGTCTAAGGGTTGTTTTGTGGGTGGCCGGCTGCACTCATCACTGTGACGGCTGCCAGAATCCTATCACCTGGGATATATCGGGCGGACTGCCGTTTGACAGGGAAGCTGAAAAAGAGTTATTTGAAAAGCTTGATAAAAATTATATTTCAGGAATTACATTCAGCGGCGGCGACCCGCTGCACCCTATGAACCGCCAGGAAGTATGCAGGCTTATTAAAAAAACACATGAACTTTTTCCGAATAAAACAATCTGGGTCTACACAGGTTTCTTATGGGAAGATGTTAAGGATATTGAAGAGATGAAATATGTTGATGTCCTTGCTGACGGCCGGTTTGAACAAGATAAACTTGATAACAATTTAAAATGGGTCGGAAGTCCGAATCAGCGTGTTATTGATGTAAAGAGAACTATTTCGGACGGCAGAATTTTTCTTCATGTCTAAATAAATTGTTACATTTAGTTTACATTTGCCTGAATTATCTAAAGTCAGCTGCCATTATGTCGATGTACCTATTATATATACGTATATACTTAGGCAGTTAAATTAAAGGATGGCAACATGGGAACAAATGTCAATTTAGTGGATGTATTGAAAAAAATTGCATCTGATGCCGGATTTATAAGTTCGGCAGGCTCTAAGTTCGGCGCAGGCGAGACGCTTGAACTGCTCTTCATTTCAGGCGGTTCGGACAAAGCCGATACTCTGGTTTTAAAGGATACAAGCGGAGACAATTATTCAATTTCCGCACAAAGCCTGCAGGGGTATTTATCTGATGATGAGTTTAATGCCCTTATGGCGGGAGGTGAAAATAAAGTCACGGAAGTTCCGCAGGATATTTCCGCTACCGAAATTACCCTCGGCACAACAAGCGGGGTGGAAGCTAACACACAGGTAGATGAAACAGCATCTGTAGGGTCTTCCGAACAAATTGAAAAAGAAATAGAAGCGCTTGAAAGGCAAAAAGCTGCTAATAACGAGGTTATGACTTCGCTAAAAGAGCAGATTGAAGTGCTGCGAGAAAAAGTTGAACAATCCATAAAAGAAGCCCTTGAAGCTATGGAAGAGGCAACAGATGAGCAGCAAAAACTAGCTGACAGGATTGTACAAAAACAACTGGAAGATTTTCAGGCCAGAAAAGCTGACGGCGAAAATGTAACACCTGAGGATCTTGCTGCGTCAGTGAAATCCGCAATATCTGCGGAAGGAATGCCTGAAGGATTCTCAACTGCTGTGTCGCAGCTTCTGTTTGCCGATACTAATGTTGCCCTTATGAATAGTCTTCTTGATCAGCTGAGCACCAAAGTTCAGATTGGAAAAGACCTTGATAAACAGCTTGATACGCAAAATGAAGCTCTGGAAGCTGCAAAACAAGCCGAAGAAGCTGCAAAATCCTGCGACCCTATCGGATTCCAGATGGGCGGAATTGATACCGACGGCGATGGTAAAGCGGGTAATGCTCAGTTCGACTTTTTCTACGACCATGACGATGACGGCAAAATTAACTCACTTGATGACTTTGTCGGCGCAAAGGCAGATAAGGCGGGTGAAGACGGATGGAATGAAATTGAAAACCTTGACGGCGCCGGCGGTGCAAAAGACGGGCGGATTACGGCAGATGAACTGACAAATGCCGGCATTAAAGTTATGGTAACTGATGAAAACGGCAAACAGTCCGCTATGGACATAAGCGAGTTTGAAGAAAAATTCGGCAAAATCGAAATCAACTCTCAAGATACGGAAGCAGGTGAGAATGGTTTTGTCGATAATGTCGGACCTAAAAACTTTGATTCCGACGCAGGCAACAAGCTCCTGAGCTCTTTTAGCCTCAAGGTCGGCGGACAGGATTTAAACGGTTATCAGACAAGCGATACACAAGACTGGCTGGTTGAAAACTTTGCAAGCGTAATGGATATTGACAGTCTTAAAGAAGAGGGTGTTGATGTTTCCTCTATTGAAAATCTTCAGTCAGGAGAGCAAACAGATTTTGATAAATTCATAGAAGAATACAGAAACACTGTTATACCTCAACTTGAACAGGAAATTAAAGACGCATACGCCCAGCTTGGTTTCTCCGAGGATCTTGTGAATTCCATAAAAGAACTTGCCCAAGCTACGGCTGAAGTTGAAAGTTCAAGAATTGAAAACGAAATCGAAGCCAAGCAGGAAGAAGCAGCGCAAGAAGGCAAAGACTCGGATGAAGCTGCTGCCCAAATTAAAGAAGACGGAACAGATGTCGTAAATGAAGGCGAAATCGAAACAGTAAGCGACTCTGCAATACCGGAGGAAACGGTTGCTGTCGCAGACAGAGCAGTTGATACCGTAAGTGCTGCCGCAGATGCAGCAAATGCAGCTGATATAGTTGATAACATTCTGCTTCCGGAAGAAGATACTATATAATATCCAACATTCAATGTTTACAAGGCGCTCTTTTAAGGGCGCCTTTTTATATTACGCCTCTGTGTTTAAATATACGGTAATATGCGCGAATAGTTGTTGTAATTTTCTTTTTCCTCGGCATTTTAAAAAGTAAAATCAAGGGTATTGCAAGTATGCACATAAGAGCCAGAAGCAGAAAAATGTCATAAAATGCGCAGAGTTTGGCTTGTGAGAGCATTTGTTTATAAAGATATCCGTTTGCTTTTTTTGCGGCAATATAGGGGGCAAAGTAAGTCATAAATTTTGTTTTCAGGAGCAGTATTTTATAGTGAAAATTTAAATTTGTTCCCGAAAGGTATGCTACAAGGTAGTTCTGGTGCACCTGTGATACGCGGGTAACAAAGGTTGACACGGCAGATGTTGATATTGCCGTCACTATATTTTTAAAAAGAGCATGTAGTCCTGCGGCATCTGCAAGCTTTGTTTTTGAAAGTGTTAAAAAAGAAAGGGCGCTTACCGGTACAAAAGTTACTGCTATTCCTATTCCGAGTATGATATTGGGTAATATTATACTCTCGAGAGATGAAGTGTTATTAAGCCTTGAGAACATAAACACCGACCCTCCCATAATTACAAGACCTATTGCGGTTAATATTCTGTTTTCAACTTTATCTGCAATTTTTCCCATGACAAGCAGACCGATAAAGCATGATATTGCCCTCGGGAATACCGAAACCCCGGCAAAAAACGGGGAATAGCCAAGAATATTCTGTACAAACATGGGTATTAACAGCAAGGTGCCGTAGAGCATGATGTTTATGAAAGAACTTATCATAGTGCCGATAAGAAAATTTCTGTCTTTAAAGACACGCACATCAACTATAGGTTTTTTCCCTTCAAGTTCCCAAACATAGAAAAATACAAATGAAACTACAGAAATAAGTGTCAGCCAGTATATCCAGTAAGTGTCAAACCAGTTAAATTGTTCCCCTTTATCAAGTACAATCTGCATACAACCCATGCCCAGTATAATTGCAAAAAGACCGACAATATCAAGCTTGTGTTTCGTGTTAGTGCGCTCTGCCGTGTCGTTTATAAAAAATTTTATAAGAACAAGACTTATAAGGCATACAGGTATATTCATTATAAAAACCCACTGCCAGGAATAGTTATCTGTAAGATATCCTCCCACAAAAGGCCCGAAAAGAGGTGAAAACATTGCCGCAAAACCAAAAAATCCCATTGCAACCCCTTTTTTCTCGGGAGGAAATGTTTCCAGAAGCACTGCCTGCGCGAGCGGCAAAAGCGCCCCGCCTGCCGCCCCCTGAACGACGCGGCAGAGAATAAGCATGTGTAAATCTTTAGAGAGCAGGCACAATATGCAGCCAAGGCAAAACAGGCTGACGCTCCAATATGCAACCGCTTTTTTTCCGCAGGCATTTACCCACCACCCGAATACAGGGAGCATAATGCCGCCTGATATTATGTATGCGGTTATTATACTGTTTGCTTCATAAGGGGTTGCGCCAAAGTAGCCTGCTATATGCGGCTGACATACGTTTGTTGCAGATGAAGCAACCATTGACATAAAAGCAGGCAAAAGTATGCTTATTGCCACAATGTATGGATTTACTTTCTTTTGTGTTGTTATTTGCGTCGACATAAAAATTAATTACCTTGTGTTATGATAATAACACAAAGAAATATCATGCGGACTATGTTTTATATTTATTTTTAAATTCATCCCCGTAGTTTATACGGTAGTATTTTGTAAAAGCTATAATGCGTTTGAGCACATCTTTTGAAACCATATGTTCTATTTTGCATGCATTATCCTGTGCCTCATCATGTGAGGCACCGAGAACACCTGCAAAAAAATCATATAGCGATTTATGTTTTTCTATGACTTCTCTGGCGGTTATTTCGCCCTCTTTAGTAATTGTTATAGCGTCGTAGCGTCCGTAATTGATAAGTTTTTTATCATTTAGTTTTTTAAGCGCCTCTGTGACCGATGCGCGGCTTACACCCAGCGCACGCGAAACATCGATTGCTTTAACCGAATTGTTTTTTTCAAAAATCATATAAACTGCCTCAAGATAATCCTCAAGGCTTGAAGTCAGCTTTTCATTCATTAACTCAATTATGGTTATGATTTTGTGCTTTGTCAAGTTTTTGCGCTTTAGCACAGGCACAATTATTATCTCCGTTTCTGTAGCCTATAGCTGTTCTGTAACCTGAAACAAGATACATTACAGGTAATAGCGGTTCAATCCATTTTACGCCCGAGAGCACTCCTGCTGTTGCAATATCGTCAGTATGTAATGCAATGTCAAGCGCTTCGGGCTTTCTTTCTTCGTTTTTTGTTGTTTGCTTGGCGCCATTTTTGCCGCATTTATCAATAACGGGATTCACAAATTTGTTTCCTATAATGTTTGCAATCCGGCTCCCGCCGATGACGCCGACCGAGAGAATTCCGCTTAAAATAATTCCTGTTTTTTTTAAGGGTGTAAGGTTTTTTATTATTCCTTTTTCATTGAGTTTTTCTGCCATGTATAAAAACGTCCCCGCGCCGACATTACACAAAAATATGTTTGCAAAAAACTGATAAATTCCTTCTTTGATTTTATTTTTAGTTTTTTCACCCGATGATTCATTTGTGAGCTTATCTGCTGCAACTCCGCCTGCAACTCCCGAGGCCACGGGTATAAAGCCCATTATTGAAAGTCCGGATATTTCCTCAACAATTTTTTTTGATGTAATATCTTCTTTGTTCCCAAAAAGTGTGTTAATTATTTTTTCTGCGCCTTTTTTATCTTTAACAGCAGCAAGCAGTGTATCTGTTTCTTTTAGTGACAGCATTTTTTCTTTTGCTTTATCTAAAATTCTAACCGTGTTTTCACAAAGTTTTGAATTTTGGTTTTTGAACTCTTCAATTGCTTTTTGCTGTGCAAGAAGTATTTTTTCTCTCGGTACGGTTTCTATGAGGCTTTTTCCTTTAATTTTAATTAATTTTGCACCCAGAAGAGAGGCCAAGGTAATGGCAGAAAGAATTACGGTGTTTTTTACGGCTCGTTTTTTCCTTTCATTTTGCGGTTGCTGCAGTGTGTCTTTTATTCCAAAACCAAGCGCAGCCGTTGTCAGAATGAGCGGCATTTTGTGTGCAAGTGTGTTTGAAAGAAGAGGCTGGTCAAGAAATTTTCCAAGTGATGAAATTTTCATGCGGTATTGCTCCGGTATAATGTTAGACTCTCCTAACATATGTTAGGCATGTCTAACATTACGATAAAATACATAAAATGTCAACAGCTCAAAAAAAATTGCACGCCTGTATATCATTCCTGTGCAAGGTTAGTTATAAGTTTACGGCTATATCCAGATTTTCTACATCAACCTCTCTTAAGAAATTTATATATGCAGAGTAGTACTGTGTAAGTGCCGTGGTGTAACCGATTATAATAGACCTGTATGACTGCTCTATAAGTATGAGCGGCGTGAGGTCTGTCTTGCCTTCTTCGTAGTTTTTCTTGGAGGTTTTCATCATTCTTTTTGAATCTTCTATAAGGGAATCTGTATAGTAGTTTAAGTTAGTCTGCGCATTTACAAGTTTTTCGTATGCGGAGCTTAAGTTTGCAAATGCGTTGTTCTGTGCGGCCGCGTATTTAAGTTCGGCTTTTTCTATTTCTAGCTTTGCGTTTTTAATTTCAGGTGCAAAGTTGTATAAAATCGGCAAATTTACAATATTTGCATTGACATATGCACCGTTTAAGTATCTTCCGGCTTCGCCTGACATGCCTATCGGCTGAAACAGGTATCCGCCGCCGATTTCAATATCGGGTACGCGTTTGCTTGTTTGAATTTTAAGGTTATTCTTTGCAACCTCAATTTCCTTCTGGGCAATTTTAAGGTCGTATCTGTTTTGTTCGGCAAGTGCAAGAATATCGCTGAATCCGGGTAATTGGGTTTTTGGAGAAGGGGTTAAAAGTTTGTCAAAATGCACATCTTCTTCAAAAGATTCTACTATGGAATCGTAAATAGGGTCGGTATCCATCACACTGTTAAACTGAAAGCGCGCCGCCATAATATTTGTACGCGCGGTATTCAGCTGTGTTTTTATATGATTGATTGAGATGTCTGATTGGATAACATCTGTTTCGCTTGCCTTGCCTGCTTTATAGCGTTCTTTTACAAGACGGTTAATCTCAAGCAGTGATTTTTCTTCAATTTCAAGAGAGTCAACAATGGTTTTTGCGCTTACCAGATTAATATAGGCTTCACGGACATCCATTTTCAGGTCGAAATTTTTGTAGCGCGCAGTTTCGTCGCTTACTTCAAAACTTGCCTGCGCACTTTTTTTGCGGTGTTTTCTTTTAAAAACTTCAATCATTTGTGTAACACCTATGCCATGAGGGTTGCCTTTTCCTGCAGAACCTATCATCCAGTTTGTATCAATAGAGGGGTTTTGCAGTCTGTTTGCAGCTTTTATGTTGTTTTTGGCAATTTGTACGTTGAGTTTTTGGCTTTGAAGCTCCATGCTGTTTTCGACGGCAATGTTTATTGCTTCCTGTATTGAGATTTTTGTGATTTCTTCAATACAGAAAGCTCCCGACGACAATGCTATAAGTACTATTGCTGCCAGCGCGTCTCTTACTCTCAATTTTAACCTTTGTATATCTAAAATATGTGCACTATGATTTTACCATTAATATTATATTCTGGCACCATTTTTACAAATCTGTTATTATAAATATATGAAAAAGCATGATTTCTGGCTGTATTTTACTGCGCTTATGGCGGCACTCGGCGGATTGCTTTCGGGCTACGATACGGGCGTAATCTCGGGTGCACTTCTGTTTATTAACCAGAGCTGGAATTTAAGCGTTTCGCAGCAAGGGCTTCTTGTGAGTTCCGTTTTGATAGGTGCGCTTACCGGTGCTGCAACTACGGGAGTCTTTGCGGATATTTTCGGCAGAAAAAAGATTATTATAGCAACTGCAATAATGTTTTTTGCAGGTTCAATTTTTTGTGCACTTTCTCCCGATGTTGAGTTCTTGATTTTTGCAAGAATATTTACCGGCTTTGCGGTTGGTGCTGTTAATTTTGCCACACCCTTGTATTTATCTGAAGTTTCTCCAAAGGAGAAGCGGGGTATGTTTGTTTCGCTTTTTCAACTTGCAATTACGGCAGGTATACTTTTTTCTTACGGGGTAAATGCCGTTTTTGCAAACTTTGAACACAGCTGGAGGTTAATGCTGCTTGCGGGAGTTATACCTGCAGGAGTGCTAATGTGCGGCATGTTCTTTTTGTATGATACGCCAAGATGGCTTGTTCTTAAAGGCAGGGAAAGTGATGCTGTTCTTGCCTTTAAAAAAATACAGGGGGATATTGACGTCGATTATGAGATTTCCGAGATAAAAAAATCTTTTATATCGCAAGACGGTGCAAAATTTAAAATTAGTTCTTTATTTAAAAAATGGCTTATTATGCCTTTTGTAGTCGGTATCGGCATTATGTTTGCCCAGATTTGCACGGGTGTTAATACAATTATCTATTATGCCCCTACAATATTTAAGCTTGCGGGATTTGACAGTAATCAAAGTGCAATTTATGCCACAGGTCTTATTGGTGTAGTAAATTTTCTTATGACTTTTGTGGCAATTGCATACAGTGACAAACTTGGAAGAAAACCTCTTTTGTACATTGGACTTAGCGGCATAATGCTGAGTCTTATCGTTATGGGCAGCGTTTTTGCTTTTTCTTTGCAGCTTGGCGATTATGTAAAATGGTTTGCCGTCGGCAGTTTAATTTTGTATATTATCTGTTTTGCATTCAGTCTTGGGCCTGTCGGCATGACGCTTATTTCAGAAGTGTTCCCGCTTAAGGTAAGAGGAGTCGCAATGAGCATCTGTATGTTCTCCAACTTTGTTTTTAATTTTATAATCACATACTCATTTCCGATTATGCTTAATAAAATAGGTGCCGCGTATACATTCTGGTTCTTTGTCTTAATTTGTATTATCTGTCTGTTCTTTGTTTACCGGTTTGTGCCCGAAACCAAAGGTATTGCTCTTGAGAAAATAGAAGAAAACTGGAAAAACGGTGTAAAAGCAAGAGATTTTTAAATGTATTCACTATGAAAGCAGTAAGCCTTAATTGTATCCGAAAAATAATCGGCATTCAGCCCTGCCTTTTGTTTAAGGGAATTTAAAAAGAGTTTTTTATCCGGCAGCTGTTCCCAGACGCTTGGCAGGTAAACCGCCTGATAATTCTTTTCTTTTATTATAATTCCGTCTTTAAAGGGTGTGATTTTTGAAAGTAAATCATCCTGTGAGTCAAAGAGAATTTCATGCGGTTCGCTCAAAAGAGAGATTTTAATCTGAATATCATCAATTTCATCATTTCTTACAGGTAAAAATCGCGGGTCATGATACGCTGCCGATGCCGCGTTTAAAATAAGGTCATTAATAAGCGCCCTGTGTGCAGCTATTGAACCTATACAGCCGCGAAGTGCACCGAATTTTTCGAGAGTTACAAACGAGGCACCCATACTGTCAAGAACTGCAGGGTACTCATCGGGCATATAATTGCCTTTATTTATAATTGAATTGCGGCAAATGCTTTTTAAAAACCCGCCGTATTGTTCTTTTAAGTATTTGTTTGTGCTTCCTTCGTACATAATCCAGCTGCCATAGCCTACCACACGTTTTTTGTCATGTGTTATATCAGATGAGTTGTGCATATCAAGTCTTATGAAAGAAAAGTTTTTAGCGCGTGCAAAATCTGTGGCCGCCACAATACCTGCGGCATTGCATGCCTGATGTGTGTTAAATCCTGAAACATTTGTGCTTTCAATCATTTCAGCGGTTAGTGCATCGCACTTTCGCGCCGTTCTGTCATCAAGGAAGTGACTTAAGTCGGATGAGATTATAAAGGCATTTTGCGGATTATTATAGTAATTTTCGATAATCTTTTTTATACATTGTGCGGCACATCCGCCTGCAAGAACGGGAATTATTTTAAAATCTTTTAACAAATTAATCAAAAACGGCAGATGAACCTCAATCGCATGTTCTCCTTCGTATGCTTCATCAAGTTTAAGACATCCGAAATTTTGTGAAAGCTCCTCTGAAATAACTTTGTTTTGAGGAATTATACCAAGAGGTGTTTCAAAAGAGTCATATGTGCATATTGCCGCACCTTCGAAGTACATTTTATGCGCAGGGGCTATAATAAAAATATTTTTAACATTATTTGCAATTGCGGATAATGCAAGATATGCACTTTCGCCCGAGTATACATATCCCGCATGCGGGGCAATGACCAATCTGGAGTCTGTTTTTGCAAAGCGCACGGCGGGCATGTTTTTGCATTTTTCCATAAAGGCAATAAGTTTTTCTTTGCTGCCCGGATAGAACATACCCGAAACGGCAGGTTTTTTAATATTTGTCATAGTTACTCCGTGGTATTTTTATATACTAATAAATCAATTATAATGTATTTTATGAATTATTGTACCAAACAGAGCGATAATGTAATTATCTGCGATGTCTGTCCCAGACACTGCAGATTAAAATCCGGTCAGAGCGGCTTTTGTTACGTCAGGGTAAACACGGGATTTTGTGTAGAATTTGCTTCTTACGGGCATATCACGGGGCTTGCGGTTGATCCTGTTGAGAAAAAGCCGCTATATCATTTTTATCCTTCAACAAATACACTGTCGCTGGGCACATATGGATGCAATATGGGGTGTAAATTCTGCCAGAATTATTCCACAACGAAAACGAGGTACAATCCTTTTGCTCTTCCTTATGTATCACCCGAGCAGGCGGTGCAGGCTGCGCATTTGCATAATTGCAAAAGTATTGCCTTTACCTATAATGACCCTGTGGTTTTTCTGGAATATGCCATTGACACGGCAAGAATAGCGAAAAGCGAGGGCTTGCAAACAATTGCCGTGAGTGCAGGTTACATTGAAGGAAGAGCAAGAGAAGCTTTATTTTCGTGTATGGATGCGGTAAACATTGATTTAAAAGGGTTTGGTGCTGAATTTTACTCTAAAAATTGTCTTGCGGATTTCAAAAAAGTTCTCGATACTATAAACTATATCCACACGCAGACCCGCTGCTGGCTTGAGATTACTACATTACTGATTGAAGGCGAAAACGACTCGGATGATATGTTAAACAGCCAGTGCGCCTGGATAAAAGAAAATCTTGGTTCTAATGTCCCGCTGCATTTTAGTGCCTTTCATCCTGCGTATAAATTTTCAAACAGACCTGCTACCTCGTTTGTCACACTTATGCGCGCCTGCGAAATTGCCAAAACGCACGGTCTTAACTATGTTTATACGGGAAATATAAGAAATAAAAAAACTTCAACAACATACTGCAAGTGTTGCGGCTCGCCCCTGATTGTACGTGACTGTTTTAAGGTTGTCAGGTATAATCTTGACGAGTTTGCACGTTGCAACAACTGCAAGACACTGTGCAACGGCATTTTTATTTAACCGCTGCCAGTTCTTTTACGCTGTTTCTCTTAACTTTCCTTGTGGTTGTTCTTGGTAGCGGCTCTTTTAATATGTAAATGTTCACGGGTCTTTTATAGGGTGCAAGCTTTTGGGAAAGCTGCTTAACCTCTTGTCTTACTATATCATATACATTATCAAGTTGTGCTATATCGTCGGAGGGTAAAATTGCAATTGCTATGTCTTCCGAGTTGTCATTTGAATTTTTCTTGTTTTTTATGCCAAAAACACAGAGTTCCTTAAATTTAGGGGATTTTTCAAGCACGGATTCAACTTCTTCGGGGAATACTTTTTTACCGCCCGAAAGTACTATCATGCTCTTAATCCTGCCTGTTATATAAAGATAATTATCTTTATCCAGTTTTGCAATGTCGCCTGTGTGCAGCCAGCCGTCTTTGTCGATGACTTCATTTGTCAGGTCGGGGCGGTTATAATACCCTTTCATAACACTTAATCCGCGAAGCAAAAGCTCGCCCGTGTTTTTGTCTATTTTTGCATCAAAACACTTTAACGGGCGGCCGACGGAGGCAAGATTGTGCCGGTTTTCACAGTTTACGCTTACAACAGGACTTGTTTCGCTCAGTCCGTAGCCATGAAATACTTTTATACCGATTCTTTCAAAGAATTTACCCACGTTAATGTCAAGCGGTGCGCCGCCGGTTATGCAGCCCGTAAATTTTCCGCCGAAACTGTTATGAATATTTTTAAACATAAGTCTTTTTATTCCCGTAAAAGGTATGAACTTTGCCAAATAATACATGAGTTTAAAACTTGTTCTGATAAAAGGCGGCGAGGTGTTTATTTTATTTTCAATACTTGACTTTAAAAGTTTTAAAAACGCAGGTACTACTATCATAAAGTGTACGTTTTTTTCGCACATAGTGCTTAAAATATCCTTAGGGCGCAGGCTTTGTGTATAATATATCGACAGACCCCAGTTCATAAAAAGAGAAAAACCGACGGTAAGTTCAAAAAGATGATTCATCGGCAAAATCGAAAGTACTGAAATATCTTCCCTGCCGTATTCAGGGAAAATATAATCTTTAACCCACTCAAGTGATTCAAGCTGTGTAATCATATTAAGATAACTAATCTCAACACCCTTAGGCGAGCCCGTGGTGCCTGAAGTGTAGATTAGAAGCGCGCCGGAGCGAAGATTTCTGCGTCTGAACTTGCCTTCATAGTTATTTTCAAAATTGTATATTGTTTTATAAGGACCGCACTGCGGGGAGTCGTCCATAAGCACAAGCTCTTCTATAAAATCCAGTTTTTCTTTTAGCTTTTGTCCCGTGTTGATAAAATTGGCACTGACAAAAAGTACGCGCGGTTTACAGTCAGATAAAATTGAACAAAGTTCATGCTCTGTAAGCTTTATATCAAGAGGGGTGAAGACGGTTCCTGAAAGTGCGGAAGCAAAAAAGCAGGCGCCGAATTCAGGTTTGGATTCACATATAACAGCAACTCTGTCGCCGATTTTAAGTCCGGCTTCTTTTATCATCCAGTTGGCAATTTTTCTTGAGAGCAAACCTACGCCTTTGTAGGTAAATTCCTTCCATCCGTACTGGGTTCTTGTGCCCAGAGCGATTTTATTTTCAAAACGGTTTGTTTTGTTCTCAAGAAACATTAAAACATTTTTTTCAATCAGCCGTCTTCTTTTATTTTTCATACAACACTCCCGATACACCTGACACAAAATATTTTACTGTGTCATGGTGTATCGGGCAAATGTTTAATAATATTTTAAACAATAGGCTTTGAATCTTTTGTAAATTCACTAACGGCTTTAGTTGCGGTTCTTACCGTATTTAAGCAGTCGTTTCCGCCGACGCAGCCTCCTTCGCAGCACATAACTTCAATTAAGTTGCCAAACTCGCACTGACCTTTTTTTGCAAAACCTTTTAGTGCTCTTATTGACTCTTTGTTTATGCCGTTAACAAGGTGGGGCTTAATTTCACTTTTGCCGTTATCGGCAGCTTCAACCGATTTAGCTACCCCTCCCGTTATGCCAAAGTTGCGTCCTTCGCGCGATGCTTCGGTTTCAAACGGTGTTTCTTCCAACTCGCTCAGTTCAATTTTGTTTGCAACAAAGAGTGCGCCAAGCTCTTCATAGTTCATTACATAATCAACATTTGGATTCTTTAGTGCTTCGCTTTTTTTGGCTACACAGGGCGAAACAAAAACACTCACCGCATCGGGAATCTTTTGTTTTACAATCTCTGCAATATAGTACATAGGTGTCTTTGTATCTGACCTAAACGGAGCAATTTCACTCAAGTGCTTGTCAACAAGATTATTATAGCCCGCACAGCAGGATGTTGTCATAAACTGTGCACCATCATTGAGTCTTTCATTAAATTCTTTTGCTTCATTCACTGCAGTAATGTCTGCCCCCTGGGCAACTTCAAAGACATCGGAGAAACCGCACTTAAGCATGGCGGTTTTTATCTGATATATAGATGCGGGAAGCTGCCCTGCAATTGAAGGTGCAATCATTGCAACTACTTTTCTGCCCTGTTTAATTTTGGTTAAAATGTCAATAATCTGACTTTTTTCGTGTATTGCGCCAAAGGGACAAGCGCTGACGCATTTACCGCAGGTTATACACTTTTCAAAATCTATTCTTGCATGTCCCTGTTCGTCTTTTGAAATAGCATCTACAGGGCATGCATTTTCACAGGGGACAACAATTTTTACTATTGCATGGTAAGGGCAGACCTGAATGCATTTTGTACAGTTTTTACATTTTGAACTGTCAATTTGTGATTTGCCGTTAACAATAGAAATAGCGCCAAACTTGCAGTTTTCAAGACAAGGACGTGCAACACAGCCCTGACACAAGTCTGTTACAAAAATTCTGTTCGGTACACAGCCCTTGCAGGCGGATTCAAGCACGGTGAGAGTTTTATCATCGGGCTTTTCCCTATTTTGCGCCTCTTTAGCGTAGTTAGATAACAAAACCCTTTCATCGGCACCTTCCATGGGGAATCCGAGCGTTGCAATTATTCTGTTTCTCAATATTTCGCGTTCTTTATAAATGCAGCACCTGTAAGGCACTTCAGAGCCCTTCGGGCGCATTTCAAAAGGAATTAAACGTGTATTTTCTTCAAAATCATCTGACAAAAACGCTTTAATTGTCTTAATTAGTATCTCTTTTTTTAAGTGTGTTGCCTGATTATTCTTGTCCATTTTCCAACTTTCTATCAATTACTTCCAAAACTTTTTCAACCGTTGCCTTGTTAATAACTTCAAGGTCAACCATTACATAAGGAGCCTGGGATTCGGTATTTGATGAACAAAAATCCAGACATGGCGAAGCTGAAACTTCTACCCTGTCGCCGTATTTTTCGGGAATTATGTCCGTTAATTCCTGCAGGTCGGATGCCCCCATTACAAAACAGGTTGTGCCCATACAGATTTTTACGTTGATTTTTTCCATTTCATCTCCTTATATATAACGAAGCGTCACTCTTTTAATATACTTGTCTTCAAGTATTTTTGCCATCTTTTTTACTATATTTTTGCGAATTTCTATTTCAATCGGCAGATTAGGATCATAGTGCGCCTGATTTAATTTTGCACCAACCATAAATTCAATGCAATCACTGCTTAATAAAAACTGCATAAGTTCATATGCGGCATTTTTTTCTTTATCGTGAAAGCCGTTTTCAAGGTACTCGACAGTCCTTGTAAGGGTTAATATACCCTCAGTTACAAGGTCTACACCCTCCAATTGCGACACGGCGGGAAGTTTGCCGACACTGCGCGCTATATCGCACCTGACGGGAATATTTAACTCTCTGGATATAAGATTAGCGGTTGTTCCTCCGCAGATTGCCTTTTTTGCCTTTGAATTATAGAATTCATTTGCATATTCATTGTCTTTTTCCTGATGATAAGGCGGGCCTGTAAAAATTAGTGCACGTCTTGGTTCCCTGTAATATATAACGCAGCAGGAAGTGTCGTCTTTGGGCTTTCTGTCTACCTCCGTGTTAACCGCAACTCTTACCACAAATTTTGCAAGTTCGCTGCTTGAAATGTCCGGTTTATCCTTTATTTTTTCAAGTAAAAATCTTATCAATCCGGAGCGCCTGAGCCCGAGTTTAAGCTCGGGGTTGCCAAGTCCTGCCTGTGTTACGCCGTCAGAGCAGAATATAAGTCTGTCACCCAGCTTTAGTTTGATTTTATACACATGCATATGGCGGTTTTTAAAGGTATCTGAATCAATTACTTTGTACTCAGGTTCAATAACCTTGCCTTCGCTGATGTATATAAAATTGGGATTGCCCTCTTCCACTATTTTTACCTCGCCGTCTTCCGAGCAATGTGCAACCGAGAAGGTTGAATAGCTTATTTTTCTGACCTGGCAAACAGGAAGCGAGTTCATAATAACCTCACATGCTGTTTTTATATCGGCTCCTGCCTCAACAAACTTTAAGAGCATGGTGGCGGTCATGGTTGCAAGAATATTGGCTTTAATTCCGCTTCCCAATCCGTCTGAGAGTACTGCAATTAATGTGCCCATATCGGGATACCTTTTTGAGAGAAAATAATCCCCGTAAGTGTTCTGGTTATACTTTTTTTCCTGCGCGCAGTCAATGTCTATAAACATTATTTACCGTCTCCGGTTTCAGAGGTATCGTAGTCTTGCGCTATTGTGCTTAAAAGAAGTTCCGTTTCTACCATATGCTCGCCTAAAAGGCAGGCAATTTCCTGAACAATTGCAATATTTTTATTTATAACCTCGTGCGCTTTCTGGGCGATTTTTTCACGCCCCAGTTCACTTTGTGTAACGTCAGTTATAATGGCGCCCGCCAGTTCATTTTTTTCTATTGAAAAAGCACTTATGTCGTACAGTCTGTTTTTGACGGGATAGTGCTCTTTATGTATATCGCGTGATGTTTTAAGAGTTTCTTTAAAAATATCGGAAAAATCAACTATTCTGTCAATGCAGGCTCCGTTTAGGCCTTCGGGGCGGTCAGAGAAAATATCGTACATATCCGAGCAAAACATTTTCATAAACGCTTCGTTTGACTCGACGATTTTTAAATCTTTATCAACCATAACAATGGCGGAAGGCATACACCTTAACATGGCGGCCGCCTTTTGCATGGCTATTTTTCTCATATAGGAAACGCACATTGAAGGTTCAGCCTCGCCGGACAAAAGCGCACACGCAAGCTCTCTGCAGGTATTATAGCCGCAGCCGCCGCAGTTAAGCTCGTCTTCTTCAGTATATTTGCCTATTTTTTTAAGTGCTTCCGTTATTGTTTCAAAATTGTATGCAGGTTTTTCAACAGGTTTTTTAACATATTCTTTTTCGACGACTGTTTTTGGATTCTGCGGAATGCACTCCCTGTTTTTAACTTTTGATAAGACATCGCTTATTCTTACAAGCTCAGATTTTTTTGTGGAGCTGCACGGGCCTGCCAGACACCCGCCGTTGCATGCAAGTGCTTCAATAAAGATTTTTTTATTAAGTGTTGAAACATCCAGTCCTTTAAGTGCTTTTTCAAGATTTTCTATTGAACTTATGTTTAAAAGCGTGACATCATCCGCCATATGACCCCTCTTGATTGTTTCGTTCATGCCGCCTTCAATAGGGTATAGCGAGCCCTCGTATGCGGTTTCAGGGACAAAAGATTCATTGCGCGAAGACTCAAGGTCATCAACAGATATGTATTCTTCCTGAATCCAGAGTTTTAACTCTTCAAAAGTCAGAGCGGCATCAATGAGCTCCGGATTTGCGTCTGACTCATTCTTTTTGGCAATACAGGGCCCTATGAAAACAACCCTTATATGATTGCCGTATATTTCCTTGAGCATTTTTGCATGTGTAAGTGCCGGAGAGGCAATAGGGACGATGTTTGGAAGAAATTTTGTATTATAAAGCCTTATATAATCTACCACAACAGGGCATGCGCTTGATATAAAAAGTCCGCTGTCATGGTTTTTCATAATTTTTGCGCATTCAATCGACACTTCCTGCGCACCGAGTGCGGTTTCGCTTACGTGTTTAAACCCGAGTTTTTTAAGCAGTGCAATCATTGCTGACGGACTGTAGTCAAACACTCCAAGCCAGCTTGGCGCAAGAGAAACGTAAACTTCCTGCTGTGCACGGAAAAGATTTTTAACTTTTTCGACATCGTTTCGGACTCTTTTTGCGTTATTGGGACATGCCTGCACGCAGGTACCGCATGCTATACACTTGTCCGGTATAACTGAAGCATGCCCGTTTTGAATACTTATTGCCTTGACATGACACTCTCTTACGCACTTATAGCAGTCGTGACACTCATTGTTTAAGGTATAAACCGGGTAAAGTTTATCCATTTATCAACCCCTGACTTTATCTAGTATTTCCTTAAGTTTTTCATCTGTAATATTTGAGTACAGTTTACCGTTTATTGTAATATTCGGCCCCTGGGCGCATTTTCCTTCGCAGCGCGAGCCTGTTATGTCGATTTTGGCATCTAAATTATTTTCTTCTACGTATTTTTCAATAAAGTTTAAGCGTTCTTCATTTCCGCGCGCAAAGCATGAACTGCCAAGACACACCGTAATATTTAGTTCCTTTTCCATTTTTGTATTCCTGTTTACGTTAATATACAGTATAGTCCAAAGCGAGTATTTAAGCAATTTAATATTTGATTTAATAACTTTTACGTGCAATAATCACTATAAGGGTTGTTAGTTAAATAAGGAGATGCCCATGAGCACACAAACATCAGGTGTTATTAACTTTAAAAAAGTTGATGACATCATTGCCTCCTGCGGTGCAAAAAAATCAAACCTTATAGCCATTCTTCAAAAAGTACAGGAAGAATTCAGGTATTTGCCCCAGGATGTCATTACCTATATAGGCACAAAAATTGACGGATTGTCACCCGCAACTGTTTATGGGGTGGCAACTTTTTATGCACAGTTTTCGCTTGAACCAAAAGGCAAGTACGAAGTCAAATGCTGTGACGGTACGGCTTGCCATGTGCGCGGTTCAATGCCTGTATATACTTATCTTGCGGGAAGATTTAATCTGCAAGAAGGTAAATACACATCGGATGACGGTATGTTTTCTCTGGAAACCGTAAGCTGTCTTGGTGCGTGCGGACTTGCACCCGTTGTTGTTATTAACGGAAAGGTTTATCCGCAGATGACTCCCGATGCGATTAAAATTATTATCGATACAATTGTGCGCGAAGAAAACGAGGGTTAGATATGGAAACTGAAGTAAAAAAATTAAACATTAACATTGATGAAGAAAAAAACAAAGCATGTGAACTCATAAAAAAACAAGGATTAAGAGTCCTTGTTTGCAATGGCACAGGCTGCATTGCAAACGGTTCAAATGAAGTTATAGCCAGGTTTCGCGAACTGGGTGCAGATGTTTCAATTTTAAGCGCGCACGACAAAGTTACGATTGTTCCTACAGGCTGCCACGGTTTTTGCGAACAGGGTGTGCTTGTAATTATCCCTGACTTTGACATTACATATGTAAAAGTTAAACCTGAAGATGTTGAAGAAATCGTAAACAGCCACATAAAAGACGGCAAGCCTGTTGAAAGGCTTCTCTATACCGATCCCAAGTCGGGAAATCACGTACATAAAAACGAAGAAATTAATTTTTATGCCAAACAAACGCGTACATCGTTGAAAAATTGCGGCGAAATTAATGCCGAGTGTTTGGATGAAGCTATCGCGGCCGGTGCCTACCGTGCTCTTGCAAAAGTCCTTGAACAAAATAACCCCGACGCTGTGATAGAAGAAATTGAAAAATCAGGCCTCAGAGGCCGTGGCGGAGGCGGTTTCCCCACAGGAAGAAAATGGCGCTTTACGGCTGCCAACAGAGGCGGCAAGTCTTATGTTGTCTGTAACGGTGATGAAGGCGATCCGGGCGCATTTATGGACAGATCCGTTATGGAAGGCGATCCGCACAAACTGCTTGAAGGTATGGCAATTGCAGGTTTTGCAATAGGCGCCGATGAAGCTTATATTTATGTACGTGCCGAATACCCCCTTGCAATTAAACGTTTAAGAATTGCAATTAAACAGGCGGAAGAGCGAAATCTGCTCGGTAAAAATATTATGGGCAGCGGATTTGATTTTGAAATTCACATCAAAGAAGGTGCCGGTGCATTTGTGTGCGGTGAAGAAACTGCACTCATCGCCTCAATTGAAGGCGAGCGCGGCATGCCAAGACCGAAACCGCCCTTCCCCGCAAACTGCGGACTTTTTGGGCGCCCTACCCTTATAAATAACGTGGAAACGCTTGCAAATGTTCCTGTTATTATAGATAAAGGCGCGCAGTGGTTCTCTTCATTCGGCACGGAAACTTCAAAAGGCACCAAAACTTTCGCACTTACGGGCGAGGTTAACAATACAGGCCTGATAGAAGTTCCCATGGGAACAACTTTAAGAGAGATTGTATTTGATATAGGCGGCGGCATCAGAAACGGCAAAAAATTTAAAGCCGTTCAAATCGGCGGCCCCTCAGGCGGCTGTTTGACCGAGGAGCACCTTGATTTGCCAATGGATTATGACAATCTTATAAAAGCCGGTGCAATGGTCGGCTCGGGCGGGCTTGTTGTAATGAATGAGGACACCTGTATCGTTGAGGTTGCAAGGTTCTTTATGCATTTTACGCAAAATGAAAGCTGCGGAAAGTGCGTTCCATGCCGCGAGGGCACGAAAAATATGCTAAAAATACTTGAAAAAATCGTTCGCGGACAGGGTGAAATGAAAGACCTCGATACGCTTGAAGAGCTTGCTCTTGCCGTTAAAGAAGGTTCTCTGTGCGGTCTTGGCAAAACTGCTCCAAACCCTGTGCTCTCTACTCTTAAATATTTTAGGGATGAGTATATTGCACACATAAAAGACAAGAAATGTCCCGCTGGTGTATGCAGTGCTCTTAAAGTTATTAAAATTAATGAAGAACTCTGCAAGGGTTGTACAAAGTGCGCAAGAAACTGTCCTGTAGGCGCTATTGAGGGAACTGTAAAAAATCCTCACAAAATTAATCAGGACAAATGTATCAAATGCGGCGCCTGCATAAGCGCATGCCCGTTCAAAGCAATTTCGCAGGCATAAGAGAGGTAAAGATATGACAAACACATTATATATAAACGGTAAAGAATGCAGCTATACTGATGAACCCAATTTGCTTGAGGTTATAAGAAATAACGGTTTTAATGTACCCACTTTTTGCTACAGACCCGATTTAACCCAGTTCGGTGCCTGCAGGATGTGCGTGGTTGAAATTGAAGGAAGAGGAATTCAATCATCCTGTACTATGCCCCCGGAACCAGGTCTGAAAATACATACAAATACCGAAAAAACGAGAAGAATAAGAAAAATTGTTCTTGAACTGCTTCTTGCAAACCATGACAGAGAATGCACAACCTGTGATAAATCCGGCAAATGCGAACTGCAGCAATATGCGCAGGAGTACGGCATAAAAGACATAAGATTTGCAAAAAAGAAACCGCAGGAGTATTTGCCTATAGATGACGGAAATCCTTCAATTGTGCGCGACCCGAACAAATGTATTCTCTGCGGTGCTTGCGTCAGAGCATGTGCCGAATTTCAGGGGCACAGTGTGTTAGGGTTTGCAAACAGAGGGTCTAAGACCCTTGTCCAGCCTATGGCAGGTAAAACCCTCGGCTCGGTTGACTGTGTGTTCTGCGGCCAGTGTCAGGCAGTTTGTCCTACGGGCGCACTTACCATTAAAACGGATATCGACAGAGTATGGGATTTAATTAACGACAAGGAAAAGAAAACCGCCGTGCAAATGGCTCCTTCGGTACGCGTGGCGCTCGGCGAGGAGTTTGGCTTAAAGCCCGGCGAGAATGTGATTGGTAAACTCAATGCAGCCTTGAGACAGCTTGGTTTTAATCTCATTTTTGATACAAATTTCTCAGCCGACTTAACCATTATGGAAGAGGCAAGCGAGTTTATAGAAAGACTCACAAAAGGCGAAAACCTCCCGCTGTTTACTTCATGCTGTCCTGCCTGGGTTCGCTACCTTGAAACGCAGCACCCTGACATGCTCAAACATTTATCTACATGTAAATCGCCGCAGGGAATGCTTTCTCCAATAATTAAAGAGCTTGTTCCAAAGTATTACGATGGTTACACTAAAGACAACCTTTATGTTGTTTCAATTATGCCCTGCACAGCTAAAAAAGCTGAGGCTGTGCGCGGACAACTTTATGACAACGGCAGGCCGCAAACAGATATTGTTCTTACAACGCAAGAGATTGCGCGTATGCTGAAATCAGCAGGCATTGACCTTGCTGCAATTAACCCCGAACCTAATGACTCGCCTTTTGGCTGCTACAGCGGAGCCGGTACAATTTTTGGCGCCTCGGGCGGTGTAGCGGAAGCTGCCGTCAGAACAGCATATGAGTTTGTAGTGCATGAGCCCCTTGAAAATCTTGATTTTAAACCCCTTCGCGGTGTGGATAAAAATCACAGAACCAAGGAAGCGGAAATCGATATCAAGGGTACAAAAGTAAAGGTGCGTGTTGTATCGACACTTAAAGAAGCAGAAAAGTCCATTAAGGAGCTAAAAGAAGGCAGGGCGGATTTCCACCTTCTAGAAGTAATGGCTTGCCCGGGCGGCTGTATCAATGGCGGCGGTCAGCCAAGAAGCTGTGATGATATTAAGATTAAAGAACAGCGTGCAGAAGGGCTTTATGAAGAGGACAGGGAGCTGCCGGTAAGAAAATCCCATCAAAACCCTGATATTATCAAGCTCTATGAAGAATTTCTTGAAAAACCTAATTCACACAAAGCACACGAACTATTACACACAACATATTCGGATATGTTCAGGAATTCCTACAGAGATCTTGTATAACAGAGTTGTAGTGAACACAAATAAAAACCGGACGCTATTTTGTCCGGTTTTTTCTACTTGATGCACACAGTTAGTGACAAATATAAGTTTGCAAAAGTTTATTGTTCTTAGTACAATAAGTGACGGAGAGTTGTCCGAGCGGTTTATGGTGCGGATC
>ERZ1090881.147-NODE-147-length-35856-cov-83.823608_pt1 | contig 35856 bp, 44 predicted proteins | sample MGYA00478470_ERZ1090881 | MGnify/ENA primary metagenome ERZ1090881 (study PRJEB33644, sample SAMEA5815736) | chicken gut metagenome | biome: Chicken; feature: Gastrointestinal Tract; material: Caecum | place: Ireland | collected 2019-01-01 | study: A study of the...
ACTATTTGTGTCGTCATAAGCCCGGCACCCTATTTTTTCGGGGCCCTACTTTCGGGGGGTATAATGGCCTCGGGGGCCCCCGGGGCCGGGGCCCACTTTTTGGGGGCCCCCCGCGGCCCTTCATTCAGTCCGTCGGCTGTGAGGCGTAAAAAAAAGCGCGCCCTGCGGACGCGCCCCTATTTTTTACTGGAAAAGCAAATGTTTTGTGAACAGGCACCAGATGGCGTCCAACCAACCGATGACTATACCGAATATGGTTACAACAAGACAGATTATCAGCCTTACCGCTCCGCCTTTCTTAAAAAATGTTCCCCACCTTACAATAATTTCCACAACCCAGTTTACGCCTGGAATAATGAGAAGGATGATCTGAACAAGACGAGGAAGTTTATTAAACCAAGTCATAAGCAGCTCCTTTAAATATTTTGTATTTATATTATATCACACTTGAGCGCCATGTCAACAATAGAATTGTAATTTTTTATTCAAAAAATTTACGCAGTCCGCGCATAGTCCGTTCCCTCTCTCCTCCATAAGGCGGATTTTACCGTTTCTCTTAAGGGGATCTCTGCCGCTCGCCGCGCGAGAAGATCCCTCAGACTCACGAAAAATGCCGCGCACGGCCTGCGCGGCATTTTTGTGAACTATTAAACTAATTCTATTATCGCCTCTTCGGATGCGTCGCCGCGCCTCTCGCCCAAAAGGTAGATGCGGGTATAGCCGCCGCCCTGGCCCAATTCTTCCTTGCGCTGGGCGTATTTGGGAGCGATCTCGTTGAAGAGCTTTTCCATAAGAGGATGCTGCACGTCCTTGGTGCGCGCCTTGAAATCGGACTTCTTTTCGTTGAAAGCCTTGACTTCCTGAAGATCGCGGAGCTTTGCCATTATGTCGCGGCGAACTGCGAGCTTCTTGGGCGAATCCTTTATGGACTTTACGGTTATTTCCTTGCCCTTCTTGTCGGTGGTAGTAACGTCGATCTCCTCGTTAAGATCGTATACGTTTACCGCCTTGGTTATTATCTTTTCAACATACGGCTGAAGCTGCTTGGCCCTTGCCGCAGTCGTCTTTAATTTGCCGTACCACAGGAGCTCGGACGCCTGATTCCTGAGTATAGCCATTCTCTGCTTGGTAGTTCTTCCTAATTTACCGGGCATTTTTTTACTCCTCCTTGTTTGCGAGTGAAAGTCCGTAAGACTGAAGCTTTAAGATAACTTCGTCGAGCGACTTTCTGCCGAGGTTTCTTACCTTCAGCATCTCGTCTTCCGTCTTTCTCGTCAGATCTTCGACGGTGTGTATACCTGCGCGCTTCAAGCAGTTGTATGAGCGCACTGAAAGATCCATCTCTTCGATGGCCATGGCAAGCACCTGCTGCTGCTTGTCGTCTTCATTCTTCACCAGGATATCCATGCCCTTTATCGTATCAGAGAGGTTGACAAAGAGGCTGATATGGTCCTGCATTATCTTGGCTGCAAGGGAAACTATTTCCTTTGCGCTGAACGCGCCGTTCGTCCATACTTCCAGAACGAGTTTGTCGTAGTCGGTGTTCTGGCCCACGCGCGTGTTCTCTACGTTGTAGTTGACCTTTTTGACGGGGGTATAGATGGAGTCGATGGGGATGTAGTCGATAAGGTCGCTGCGCGTATGGTCGGCGCCCTTATAGCCCCTGCCCCTGCCTATGGTAATCTCCATATCTATCTTATGTCCCGCGTCTACCGTGCAGATATGCTGGTCGCCGTTGATTATTTCTATCTCGGCGTCCTGCTCGATATCGCTCGCCTTAACATCTGCGGGACCCTCTTTGTAGAGGTGAACTACTTTTACGTAATCTTTATCTGTAACCTTGGTTTTGATTGCCAGCGTCTTGAGGTTGAGGATTATCTCAGTCACGTCCTCTTTTACGCCGGGCACAGCCGAAAATTCGTGCTTTACGCTGCCGTCCAAAAACCTTATTCCCTGCGCCGCCGCACCGGGGAGCGCGGACAGGAGTATTCTTCTAAGGCAGTTGCCTATTGTAAGACCGAAGCCCTTTTCAAGCGGTTCGACTACGACCTTGGCATAAGCCTGGTCCTCGCTCTCTTCCACTTCGATTTTGGGCATATCCATTTCGATCATTATACTACCTCCTTATATTCGGTTGTTTATTACTTGGAGTACAGCTCGACGATCATGTGCTCGGAAATCTGGCTGTCGATATCCGACCTTACGGGCAGTTCGAGAACTTTGCCCTCAAGTTTTTCGGAATCGAACTCGAGCCACTTGGGCATGTTAGCCGCGGGTTTCGAGCCTTTAACCTCCGCAAAGAATTTGTTGGCTGTTTTGCTTTCCTTAACGGCGATGACGTCGCCCTTTTTAACGATATAAGAAGGGATGTTCACCTTCTTGCCGTTCACGGTGAAGTGGCCGTGGTTTACAAGCTGCCTTGCCTGAGCGCGGGACGCGCCGATGCCGAGGCGGTATACCACGTTATCCAGCCTGCGCTCCAAGAGCGAGAGCATGTTTTCACCGGTGATGCCCTTCATGCGGTCGGCACGCTCATAGTACTCCCTGAACTGGCCTTCCTGCACGCCGTATATCCTCTTGACCTTCTGCTTTTCGCGAAGCTGCTGGCCGTATTCGGAGACCTTCTTCCTGCCCGTGCCGTGCTGGCCGGGAGCCATGGGCCTCTTTTCGAACGGGCACTTGCCCGTATAACATTTATCGCCCTTTAAAAAGAGCTTTCCGCCTTCCCTTCTGCAGAGGCGGCACTTTGCTTCTCTGTAAGTCGCCATTTTACACTCTCCTTAAAACTTAAACTCTGCGGCGCTTGGGGGGCCTGCAACCGTTGTGGGGGATGGGGGATACGTCGGATATGAGCGTGATCTCCACGTCGCATGCGGCTATCGCCCTGATTGCCGATTCTCTGCCCGCGCCGGGGCCCTTTACGTATACTTCAACCGAGCGGAGGCCGTGCTCCTTTGCGGCCTTAACGGCAGTCTCCGTTGCCATCTGTGCGGCGAACGGCGTGCCCTTACGGCTGCCCTTGTAGCCGAGCGAACCTGCGCTCGACCAGGCGATGGCGTTGCCCTGCGCGTCGGTTACAGTTACCAGGGTGTTGTTGAAAGACGACTGAATATGAACCTGACCTTTATCAACCTTTTTAAGCTCTCTGCGCTTCCTTACGGTTGCAGTCTTTTTTGTTGCTGCCATTTATTTACGTCCTCCTATTACTTTGCGCCCTTCTTCTTGGCGACCGTGCGGCGGGGACCCTTTCTCGTCCTCGCGTTTCTCTTGGTGGACTGTCCGCGAACGGGAAGTCCCTTTCTGTGCCTGATGCCGCGATAGCATCCGATTTCCATAAGACGCTTTATGTTGAGGGATACCTCGGAGCGGAGTTCGCCCTCCACCCTCACGTTATGGTCGATATATTCCCTGAGCTTGGAGACGGTCGTCTCGTCGAGATCCTTCACGCGGGTATCGGGGTCTACGCCCGTTGCGGCAAGAATCTTCTTCGACGTTGCAAGCCCAATGCCGTAGATATAGGTGAGACCTATCTCTATTCTCTTCTCTCTGGGTAAATCCACACCGGCAATACGTGCCATTGATTTAAATTCCTCCGTTTAAACTTTTCTTTTAATGTTGGATTTTTGATATGTCAACGGCCGAGGCCGCGCGCGCAAAAAAGTGGAATGGGCGCACGCCGCTTTCGGCACAATTATTTTTTGTTTTATAGGCGCACCGCTCTTTGCGGGGGTGCGCCCGTATTTTTGATATGGGGGCAAAGGCCGCCCTTTCAAGTCAGAGCCCTGCGCAAAACTTTTGCGCGCAGGGGGCTTAAACGCCGCCCTCTCAGCCCTGACGCTGTTTATGGCTCTTGTTCTTTGAGCAGATGACCATAACTTTGCCGTTACGCTTAATTATTTTGCACTTATCGCACATAGGCTTTACAGAAGGTCTAACTTTCATAATTAACTCCTTTTATTTCACGAAATTCTCGCGCGGGCCGCGCGCGACAATTTCCGTGATTTGAGGAGCGCTGCTCCTCTTCGCGCGACCTCTAAGGGCCCTCGGTTATTTAGTCGCGCGAATTCACCTCAGGTGAGCTCGCTTTCGCGACAAATTGAGTCGCGCCTGCGCAGGGAAACCCTGCTTGCGCACAATTATTATTTTTAAATAAATTTATCCTTGTTCTCAGGTTGGATATCCCTCGGAGATGCTGTTCTCCGAAAGCATACTGCCTGTAAAAACTTCAGAGAAGCGAGTAAGACAAGGAGCGTGCGGAAGGTTTGAGGGAGTGTACAAAGACGTACATGACCGAAAACACCTGTAAGCGCAACACAGTATTACGACGCTTATATGAAGTTCAGCGGGGATTAAAGAATGTTGAAATTATGACTTGCTGCGCCAGGTTATACGCCCCTTCGTCAGATCATAGGGGCTCATCTCCAGCTTTACCATGTCGCCCTCGATGATCCTTATATAGTTCATACGAAGTTTACCCGAGATGTAGGCCGTGATGACGTATCCGTTGGCGAGCTGAACTTTGAAATTGGCGTTGGGAAGGCACTCTATCACCCTGCCCTCGGCTTCAATCACATCGTTTTTAGACATCGTTTCCTCCGCTATTTTTCTGCGCCGACGGGGCGCCGTTTGCCGCGGCGCCGTATGCTTTAAGCGCCGAATATACTTCGCTGTCGAACACCTTGCCGCCGCATGAAAACTTTTCGGCGATGGACTCCGCCCTGTCGGGCAAAAGCCTCAAGTGTTTTAAGCTCTTTTTTTTAGGCGAGGCCAGCTTTTTATAGTTGCCGTCGACGACATATACAAAACCGTTCGGCAACACCTCCTTAATGAGGTAATACCTGCCCTCGTCCCTGCCCTGCGTGCTTTGCGCTATTCCGCCGGGAACCGCTTGTTTTACTTTCATAATGCTTGCGCTCACAGCGTTAAGATCTCTGCTCCGTCTTCCGTGATGAGCACGGTGTTTTCGTAGTGCGCCGAACTCTTTCCGTCCATCGTGCGGATCGTCCAGCCGTCGGCGGGATCCTGCCATACCTTCCATGTACCCATGTTTATCATGGGCTCTATGCAGATGGTCATGCCCGCCTTCAGGCGTACGCCCGTGCCTCTTCTGCCGAAGTTGGGGACGGCAGGTTCCTCGTGCATGTCGCGGCCGATGCCGTGACCGGTGAGCGCGCGTACCACGCCGTAGCCGTTGGCTTCGGCATAGGTCTGAACCGCATAGCCGATATCGTAGAGCGGTGTGCCTGCCCTGAGGCCCTCTATCGCCTTGAAGAAGCACTCCTCGGTGACCTTTACCAGCCGCCTCTTCTCTTCGGACACGTTTCCGATGAGGAAAGTGCGGGCGGCGTCGCCGTTGAAGCCGTTCTTTTCGGCGGTGATGTCTACGCTGACGATATCGCCGTCGACGAGTATAATGTCGTCAGAGGGGATACCGTGCACCACCACATCGTTTACCGAAACGCAGGCGCTGGCGGGGAAACCCTCGTAGCCGAGGCTGGAGGGATACGCGCCGCAGGAAGTTATGTACCTGTATACGAGGTCGTCGACCTCCTTGGTGGTCATGCCCGCCTTTATGTTTTTGCCTACGAAATCTAAAGTTTCTTTAACTATCCTACAGGATTCGCGCATGAGCGCGATCTCTTCAGGCGTTTTGATATTGATCATGTTATTTGTTGAACTCGCCGAGCGCCTTGCAGATCATGGCAAAAACCTCGTCGGGAGAGGCCGTTCCGCACTCTACCGTAAGCAGTTTGCCCTGCGCTCTGTAATAATCGATGAGGGGAGCGGTCTGAGTATTGTAAGTTTCCAGCCTTGCCCCCACCGTTTCGGGATTGTCGTCAGCGCGCTGATAGAGCGGCTGACCGCACTTTTCGCACGTTGTCCTACCGCCGAGAGTGGAGATATGGTAGCTTGCTCCGCAGCTGCAAACTCTTCTGCCGCAGATCCTGTCCATAAGGAGGGCGGCATCTACGGAAATGTTGACGCATGCGTCTATTTTTGCAAACTTATCGAGCTCCTGCGCCTGAAAGAGATTGCGGGGGAAACCGTCGAGCATAAAACCCGCGCCGCCCTTTATGTCGTCCCAGGCGAGCCTGTCTCTGACGATATCGCACGTCACCTCGTCGGGTACGAGCTTGCCCGCGTCGATATAGCTCTTGGCAACCTTGCCTATGGGCGTGCCGCCCTTGATGTTTGCCCTGAATATATCGCCCGTGGAGATGTGCACGAGGTCATACTTCTTTTCGAGATATGCCGCCTGCGTGCCCTTGCCTGCGCCCGGTGCGCCGAGTAAAACTATGTTCATTATTTTCCACCTTTAATGTCTCACGCCCATAACCGTTGCCGGCTGACGGGCCTACCCGCCCATAGCCGTTGCATAGATACGAGCAGTACGCGGAGCTGACGGAAGTCGTGAAGGAGCGTACACAGACGTACGTGACTGAACGAAGCCGTAACAGCGACAATGTAATGCGACGTATATATGCGACGGAGCGGTGTTAATTACTTTAAAAATCCCTTGTAATTCTTCATCATCAGCTGCGACTGCAACTGCTTATCCAGCTCGAGGGCTACGGATACAACGATGAGGATACCTGTGGTCGAGAATACGCTCAGAAGGCTGGTATCTGTGGTGATGCCCGTCGCCACGACCACAATGCTCAGGATCGAGGGAACGAGGGCTACCAAAGTGAGGTATATCGCGCCGAAGAGCGTTATTCTGTTGGAAATCTTTTTCAAATAATCGGCAGTGGGCTTGCCGGGACGGATGCCCTGGATAAAGCCGCCGTTCTGCTGAATGGTCTTCGATACGTCCTCGGGATTGAACTGCATCGACGAATAGAAGAACGAGAATGCAAAGATGAGGATGCACAGCGTTACCAGATAGATAAGCTGGCCGTACCAATGAGTCGACGAACCGGAGAACCACTCCGCAACGCCCTGCTCGAAGCCGCTGCCCGGCCAGAACAGGCTTGCCAGCATGCCGGGGAAGCTGATGATGGCGAACGCGAAGATGAGAGGCATTACGCCGCCGCCGGCTATCCTTATGGGGATCACCGTCGACTGCCCGCCGTACATCTTGCGGCCCTTTACCTGCTTTGCATACTGGACGGGTATCCTGCGCTCAGACAGATCGACCGCAACTATAGCGGTAAACTCGAGAAGAGTGAGCACGAAGAAACCTATCAGTTCCCACAGCGGCGCGAGGCCCTGTGTACCGCCGAAGAGATCGCCGAACTTCTGAACTATCGCGATGCCGGCAGTGGAGATTATGCCTACGAAGATGATGAGCGATATGCCGTTGCCTATGCCGTATTCGGTGATCCTTTCACCGATGAACATAACGAGCATTGCGCCGGCGGTGTATACCACCACAAGGAATATGCCGCCTATCCACGTAGCCGCGGTGTCGGACAGAAGTCCGCCTTCGCCGCCGCCGAACATTACAAGTTTAAGTGCGTTTTCTTCGCCGTTTATGGCTATGTTGACTATGATGCCTATTGCCTGCGCAACGGCGAGAAGTATTGTCACATAACGCGTTATCTGCGCTATCTTTTTGCGGCCCTCCTCACCCTGGCGCGAGAGGCGCTCGAGCGCGGGGATGCCGACGGTCAGAAGCTGAATTATAATGGATGCATTGATATACGGGCTGATACCCAGCGCAAACAGAGTTGCATTGGAAAGAGACGAGCCCGTTATCGACGACATCAGTTCGAGAAAGTCGTAATTTGCTATTGCGCTGCCGAATATGTCTGAATCAATGCCGGGCACGGGAATGTAACACCCGAGACGGAAAACCAGCAGAAGCAGGAGCGTTATCCAGATTTTCTTGCGGATTTCCTTAACTTTAAAACAATTTTTTATTGTTTCAAACATTTTTACCCCTTTGCGGCAAAACTGCCGCCAAATGAATTACAGGACTTCCGCCGTGCCGCCTGCCTTTTCGATTGCCGCTTTGGCGGTCTCCGAAAATTTAGCCGCCTTAACGGTTATCGCATTGTTAAGTTCGCCGTTTCCCAGCACTTTGAGGCCGGAATTGTTCTTTACGAATTTGGCGAGATTGTTTTCGACTACATAATCATAGTCTACCACCGTGCCCGCGGGCACGTCTGCAAGCTGGGAGAGGTTTATTATAAGGTAGCACTTCGCCCACTTGTTATGGAAACCTCTCTTGGGGATGCGCCTTGCGATAGGCATCTGGCCGCCTTCGAATCCGGGACGAACGCCGCCGCCCGAACGCGCCCACTGGCCCTTGTGGCCCTTGCCGCTCGTCTTGCCCGTGCCGCTGCCTATGCCGCGGCCAAGCCTTTTAACTGCCTTTTTGGAACCCTCTGCGGGGGATAAAGTATCGATTCTCATTGCCGTTTCTCCTTATACCCTTTCGACCTTCAAAAGGTATTCCACCTTTTTGATCTGGCCCATGATGGCGGGGTTCTCCTCAAATACCTTTTCGGAACGGATCTTTTTGAGTCCGAGAGCAGCTATCGTGGCCTTTACGGACTTCACTTCGTTGCTCGGGCTTTTAATTAAAGTTACCTTTACCATTTCGTTCCTCCGATTAACCTAAAATATCTTCCGCCGTCTTGCCGCGCGCCGCAGCTATCTGCTCTACGGTCTTGAGCTCCCTCAGACCCTCGATGGCCGCCTTTACGCAGTTGATGGGGTTGTTGGTGCCGTGCGACTTGGTGCGGATATCCTTTATGCCCGCGGCCTCCATAACGGCACGCACGGGGCCGCCGGCGATAACGCCGGTACCTTCTGCGGCGGGCATCATGAGTACTTTGCCCCTGCCGAATACGCCGGTCACGGTGTGAGGTATGGAAGTATCCTTTACGTTTACTTTGAACATGTTTTTCTTGGCCTGGGAGGTCGCCTTTTCGATCGCAACGGGCACTTCCTTTGCCTTGCCTACGCCGCAGCCGATGGAGCCCTTGCCGTCGCCGACTACAACGAGCGCCGCGAAGCGCATGTTGCGGCCGCCTTTAACCGTTTTGGATACCCTGTTTACCTGTATGAGCTTGGTTATGGTGCCGTCGTCTTCGGCCCTCTTGAATCTCGATTCCCTTCTTGCAGGTCTTTCTTTCTTTTCTTCCATTTTATCTGCTCCTTAGAAATTGAGTCCGGCTTCCCTTGCGCCTTCGGCCACTGCCTGCACCCTGCCGGTATACAGATAGCCGGCTCTGTCGAATACGACCTCTTTGATGCCCTTTTCGAGCGCCCTTTCACCGGCCGCTTTGCCTACAAGTTTGGCCGCTTCGGTCTTGGAAAGTTCTGCGGCCTGAGCCTTTAATTCCTTCTCCATTGTTGAAGCGGAAACGAGCGTTACGCCCTTGACGTCGTCGATCACCTGAACATAGATGTGGTTGAGACTGCGGTATACGCAGAAACGGGGAGTTTCGGCGGTACCCGAAATCTTCTTCCTCACGCGCGCATGGCGGCGCTTGCGTTCGGTGTTCTTGTCTATCATCTTAATCATTTTTTATCTCCTTTGAGCAATCAACCGCACAGGCGGTTTATCCTTCGGATATCCCTCTTTTCAAGGGAACTTCTACCCGAAATTACTTCTTGCCCTTGCCTCCCGTCTTGCCTTCCTTGCGCTCGATCACTTCATCGCTGTATGCGATGCCGTAGCCGTGGTAAGGTTCGGGAACTCTTATGTTGCGGATATCTGCAGCCGTCTGGCCTACGAGCGTCTTGTCGATGCCCGAAACGGTTATCTCGTTTGCAGAGGGGCACTCGAGCTTGACGCCGGCGGGTTCAACGAACTCGACGGGATGGGAATATCCCACGTTAAGAACTACTTTGTTGCCCTGCTTTGCAACCTTCCAGCCGACGCCGTTTACCTTAAGACTCTTGGAATAGCCCTGCGTTACGCCCACAACCATGTTGTGAAGGAGCGCCCTGTAGAGGCCGTGCATGGGCTCAAGTTCCTTGGTATCGTGCTTCTTTAATACGTGAGCTTCGTTGCCCTCGACTTTGATGTCGATGTCGCCTGCAATTTTCTGGGTGAGGGTGCCCTTGGCGCCCTTTACGGTAACAACGTCTCCGTCGAAAGAAACGGTTACGCCTGCGGGCAGGGCTACGGGTAATTTACCTATTCTAGACATGCCTTAACCTCCTTACCAGATGTAGCAGAGCACTTCGCCGCCCACGTTTGCGGCCTTTGCCTGCTTATCGGTCATAATGCCCTTGTTGGTGGAAATCACGGCAATTCCCATGCCGTTCATGACCTGGGGCATGTTCTCTACGCCCGCATATGTGCGGAGACCGGGCTTGGATACCCTTTTAAGGCCGTTGATGACGGGCTGCCTCCTGCCTGCATATTTGAGCGTTATTACCAGCTTGCCGTTGTAGCCGTCTTCGACGAGCTTAACGTCGGAGACAAAGCCCTCTGCAAGCATTATGTCTGCGATGGCCTTCTTCATGTTGGAAGAGGGGATCTCCACCGTCTCTTTGTTAACCATGAGCGCGTTTCTTACGCGTGTGAGCATATCTGCTATGGGATCGGTCATTTTTGCACCTCCTTACCAGCTCGACTTTTTAACGCCGGGAATCTCTCCCTTGTATGCAAGGTTCCTGAAGCAGATACGGCATACGCCGTACTTGCGGAGAACGGCGTGCGGCCTGCCGCAGATCGAGCATCTCGTGTATGCCCTGGTAGAAAATTTTGCAGGCCTCTGCTGCTTGTTTATCATTGACTTCTTTGCCATACTTTTATCTCCTTACCTCTTGAAGGGCATTCCCATGGCCCTTAAAAGCTCTCTTGCTTCTTCGTCGGTCTTTGCTGTGGTTACGATGCATATATCCATGCCGCGGATCTTCTCAACCTGATCGTACTGGATCTCGGGGAAGATGAGCTGTTCTTTCAGACCCATGCAATAATTGCCCCTGCCGTCGAAACTGTCTGTGGGAACGCCGCGGAAGTCGCGCACCCTGGGAAGGGCGATGGATACGAGCTTATCGTAGAAGTCGTACATCATCTTGCCGCGCAGCGTCACCTTTATGCCGACCGTCATGCCTTCGCGCACTTTGAAGTTTGCGACAGACTTCTTGGCCTTTGTGAGTATGGGCTGCTGTCCGGTTATCTGCTTTATTTCGTTCTGCGTCGTCTGGATGGATTTTGCGTTGTCTTTTATGTCGCCGAGGCCGGTGTTGATGACTATTTTTACCAGCTTGGGCACCTGCATAACGTTCGTGTAGCCGAATTTTTTGGTAAGGTAGGGAACGACCTCTTCCGCATACTGCTTGGCTACTCTGCTCTTATACACTTTCTCTGCCGTTGCGGCGGGTTTAGCCGCAACTTCTTTCTTTGCTGTATTTTTTGCTGTTGCCATATTCGTTCACCTTACTCCTCGGTCTTCTCTTCCTGAGCCTGCTCTGCGGCCTCTGCCTTGGCTGCGCGCTTCCTGGTGCGCTTTTTAGGCTCTTCCTTCTTTACTTCCTTGCTCTTCTTGCCTGCATAGGCCTTGTCGAGCACGGCGCCGCACTTGGGGCATACGCGTACGCGCTTGCCGCCTTCAAGTCCGCTCTTTACCCTTACCGCCTTGTCGCATGCGGGGCAGACCACCATTACGTTGGAAACGTCTATGGCGCCCTCTTTTTCAACGATCTTGGATACGTCGTTGCCGCGGCGCGCCTTCTGCGATTTATGCTGTATGTTTACGCCTTCTACGGTTACCTTGCCGCTCTTGGGAGAAGTGGCGATTACCCTGCCCTGCTTGCCCGCATACTTACCGGTGATAACCAGAACATTATCATTCAATTTTACGTTCATAGCTTCTTCTCCTTAAAGAACTTCGGGTGCGAGAGATATTATCTTCATATAGTTCTTTTCTCTCAGTTCCCTTGCGATCGGTCCAAAGATACGCGTGCCTCTCGGCTCCTGGTTCTGGCCGATGATTACCGCCGCGTTGTCGTCAAATCTGATATATGTGCCGTCGTCGCGCCTGATGCCCTTTGTGGTGCGCACGATTACCGCCTTAACGACGTCGCCCTTTTTAACGGCGCCGCCGGGGGTAGCGGTCTTGACCGAGCAGACGATCACGTCGCCGATGTTGCCCGTCTTTCTGAAGCTCCCGCCCAGCACCTTTATGCACATGAGCTCTTTGGCGCCGCTGTTGTCGGCCGCCTTGAGCCTTGTCTGGGGTTGTATCATATAAATTCTCCTTATTTATGAACTTACAACAAATGATACTCACGCAAATCTTTTTGCTGCGCAAAAATCTTTGCCGTGAAGTTTTATATTTGGTCGTAACGCGGCTATACGCCCGAACTAAATTCGTGCTACCGCGTTTCGGCGTAATTTATTTAAAATAACTTATGCCGGGAAAACGCAAGGGCGGATTTACTCCGGCCGTTAAGCGTTTTCGCGACCGCTTGACCTCACGGAAAAAGATTTTGCCGAAGACAAAAGATTTTTCGTGAACATCTTTTTTCCAGCGGATTGTTCTGCCGCGCGCGCTTGCCGTAGCTTTTACCGCGGAGCGCGAAGCTGCGGGCGCGCTTTGCCGACGAGATACAATCTTGGAAAGATATAAATTTGCCTGTACGAAAAGTCCCGCGCAGGTCATGTTTCATGCCCGCGCAAACCGGCGATAAGTCCCGATTACTTGGCCTTTTCTATTATTTCCGCCACCCTCCAGTTCTTGTCCTTGGAGAGCTTGCGCGTTTCGACTATTCTCACCGTGTCGCCCACGCCGCACTCGTTGTTTTCGTCGTGCGCCTTGAACTTGGCGGTCCTGGTTATCGTCTTTTTATAGAGGGGATGCTTCTTTTTGTTGGTTGCGGCAACTACTACCGTCTTATCCATCTTATCCGAAACGACGATCCCCGTGATTTCCTTTCTGAGCGTTGTTCTTTCCATTTTTTAACTCCTTAGCCCTTAAGCTGCCTTGCACGCATTACCGTGTTAACCCTGGCGATATCCTTCTTAACGAGGTTTATCGAAAGGGGGTTGTCGAGCTGGCCGCTTGCATGGCGGAAACGCAGGTTAAACAGCTCGGTCTTGAGTTCCTGCAGCTTTGCAGAAAGTTCCGCGTCGCTCAAATTAACTATTTCCTTAGCTTTCATTAGCTTCACCGCCTTCAGCCGCGGGTGCCGCAGCCTCTTTCTTGACAAACTTGCACTTGATGGGAAGTTTGTGGCTGGCAAGGCGCATAGCCTCCCTTGCCACGTCCTCGGGTACGCCGGCCATCTCGAACATCACTCTGTCGGGCTTGACGATGGCTACCCAGTATTCTACAGAACCCTTGCCGGAACCCATACGGGATTCGGCGGGATGCTTTGTTATGGGTTTGTGGGGGAATATGTCTATCCAGACCTTGCCGCCACGCTTTATGAACCTGGTCATGGCGATACGCGCGGCCTCAATCTGGTTAGAAGTTATCCTGCCGCCCTCTTCGGCCATGAGGCCGTATTCGCCGTAGGCAATCTTGTTGCCCTTATGCGCACGGCCGCGTATTCTGCCGCGGTGCTGCATTCTTCTTTTAACTCTCTTGGGGATTAACATTTTACTCTTCGCCTCCGTCTGAGATTATCAGCTTTTTGGATCCTGAGAGCACTTCGCCCTTGTATATCCAGCATTTAATGCCGAGCACGCCGAACGTGGTGTGAGCCTCGGCGAAGCCGTAATCGATGTCCGCGCGGATGGTCTGAAGGGGAATGGAACCGTCGTGATAGCTTTCGCTGCCGGCGATCTCTCTGCCGTCGAGCCTGCCCGACACGGTGATCTTGACGCCCCTTACGCCCGATTTGGACACTTTGGATATCTGCTGTTTTACAGCACGCCTGTAAGATACGCGCTTTTCGAGCTGCGCGGCAACCGATTCCGCCACGAGCTGCGCGTCCTGATCTACCTTATCAACCTTTTTAACGTTGATTATTATAACCTTGCCCTTGGTGAGTTTTGCAAGGTCCTTCTTTATTACGTCTATCTCCGAACCGCCCTTGCCGATAAGAACGCCGGGACGGCCTGTGTATATGGTGACCTCTACCTTGTTGGCGGCGCGCACGAGCGTTATCTTGCTTATGGCCGCGTCGTAATACTTCTTTTTAAGGAAGGTACGGATAACGTTGTCTTCCTTGAGGTATTTGGAGAAATCTTTTTTATCGGCGTACCACTGGGTGTCCCATGCGGAGATGACGCCTACTCTTAAACCGTGAGGATTAACTTTCTGTCCCATACTTGCTCTCCTTAAATGTTCTTCGCGTCAAGAATGACGGTGATGTGGCTGGTTCTCTTCAAGATAGCCCTGCCGCGCCCTTTGGATACGGGCTGCATCCTTTTAAGGTGGGGGCCGCCGTTTGCGAACGCTTCGGCTACGACAAGGTCGCCCCTGTCCATGCCCATATTGTGTTCGGCATTGGCCGCAGCGGACATAAGCACCTTTTTAACTTCGTCCGAGCCGCCCTTGTTGCAATAGGTAAGTATGGCTTCGGCCTCCTCTACGCTCTTTCCTCTGATGAGCGCGAGCACCGTTCTCACCTTGTAGGGGGAAATCCTTATATACTTTGCCGTGGCATGGGGACGGGTGTCCCTGTTTGCGGCAATTCTTTCAACCTTTTTGTTCATGTTGCTTGCCATAATTCTTTCTCCTTACTTCTTGGTGGTCTTAGCCGCATGGCCCTTGAACGTGCGGGTGGGCGCGAACTCGCCGAGCTTGCAGCCTACCATGTCCTCGGTTACATACACGGGAACGTGCTTGCGGCCGTCGTAAACGGCGATAGTGTGACCTACCATCTGGGGGAATATAGTGGTAGCCCTTGACCACGTTTTAACGACCTTCTTTTCGCCGGCGGCGTTCATTGCCTCTATTCTCGACATGAGGCGCGCTTCCGCGAAAGGTCCCTTTTTAACGCTTCTCGACATTTCCTATATCCTCCTTAATTAATCCTCTTTAATATGAACTTGGAAGAGGTGTTCTTCTTCTTTCTCGTCTTATAGCCGAGTGCAGGCTTGCCCCAAGGGGTCATAGGACCTGCATGGCCTACAGGGCTCTTGCCCTCGCCGCCGCCGTGAGGATGGTCGTTGGGGTTCATTACCGAACCGCGCACGGTGGGACGGGTGCCGAGGTAGCGGGTCTTGCCCGCCTTGCCGAGGTGAACGATCTCGTGCTCGAGGTTGCCCACCTGGCCCACGGTGGCCTTGCACTTTACGGGGATGAGCCTCATCTCGCCCGAGGGCATCTTCAATGTGGCGTATGCGCCCTCCTTTGCCATTATCTGGGCGGAGATGCCGGCAGCTCTCGCTATCTGCGCGCCGCGGCCGGGCTGCATCTCTATCGCGTGAACGACGGTACCTACGGGGATCTCCGAAAGGGGAAGCGCGTTGCCCGCCTTGATGTCGGCGCCGGCGCCCGAAAGCACCTTATCGCCTACGTTCAGGCCTACGGGCGCGAGGATGTACCTCTTTTCTCCGTCTGCGTATGCAAGAAGCGCGATGTGCGCCGAACGGTTGGGGTCGTACTGAATAGACTTAACCGTTGCGGGGATGCCGTCTTTGTTGCGCTTGAAATCTATTACCCTGTATTTGATCTTGTTGCCGCCGCCGATGTGGCGAACGGTTATCCTGCCCATGTTGTTTCTGCCGCCGGTCTTGCGCTTATCGTGCAGGAGGCTCTTCTCGGGTTTGTCGCCCGAAAGCTCGCTGTAAGCGTTTACGGTCATGAAGCGGCGGGCGGGCGATGTGGGCTTATATCTCTTAACTGCCATTTTTCCTGTCCTCCTTTACGACAATGAGGCGAAGAACTCTATCGCTTTGGAATCAGCCTTGAGCTGAACGATTGCCTTCTTGTAATCGGGGGTGTAGCCCGCGTTCCTGCCCATTCTCTTGAGCTTGCCCTTGCAGTTGACGGTGTTCACGCTCTCGACCTGAACCCCGAAAAGCTTCTCAACCGCAAGCTTTATCGCTGTCTTGTTCGCCGACTTTGCAACGACGAAAGTGTATCTCTTATCGGCTATGCCGTCATAGCCCTTTTCTGTAAGGAGGGGCCTTATGATGATGTCTTCAGCAATCATTATTCTCCGTAAACCTCCTCTATTTTCTTAACGGCCTCTTTGGTGAGAACGACCTTGCTGTTAGCCACCACTTCGTATGTGGATATCTGTGCCACGGGAAGGGTTGCGAACTTCTGGATGTTCTTTGCCGCGCGGATGACGAGCTGGTCGTCGTTGTCCATTACGACTACTGCCGACTTGTCGAGGTGAAGCGCGTTTTTGAATGCCACCATCTCTTTGGTCTTGCCTTCCTTTACGGAGAGGCTGTCAACCACGATGAGCTCGCCGTCGGCCACCTTCTTGGAGAGGGCGGAAACGAGCGCGGCCGCCTTGGCCTTTTTGTTCATGTCCTTGGAAAAATCGCGGCTCTTGGGTGCGAACACGACGCCGCCCTTTATCCACTGGGGAGCCCTTATAGAGCCCTGACGGGCATTGCCCGTACCCTTCTGCCTCCAGGGCTTGCGGCCGCCGCCCCTTACCTCTGTGCGGGTGAGCGTGGACTTCGTGCCCTGCCTTTCGTTTGCAAGGCGGGTGACAACCGCCTGATGAATGAGGGCCTCGTTATATTCGGCCCCGAATACCTTTTCGCTTAAATCTATGGTGCCGGCCTCGCTGCCGTCCATCTTATATACTTTTACGCTGGGCATCTTCTTTCTCCTTATTTGACGGTGTCGTTAATGGTTACGACGCTGCCCTCGGGTCCGGGAACGGAGCCCTTTATAAGAATGCAATTTCTTGCAACGTCTACCCTTACTACTTCAAGGTTCTGAATGGTAACGTTTTCCACGCCGTACTGACCGGGAAGGCGCTTGTTCTTGAATACCCTGGAAGGGGTGCTGTTAGCGCCCATGGAACCGGGCTCCCTGTGGACGGGGCCGACGCCGTGCGTTTCCTTCAGTCTGTGCTGGTTCCATCTCTTGATTACGCCGGAAAAACCGTGACCCTTGGTTACGCCGTGTACGTCAACCCTGTCGCCTGCGGCGAACACGTCGGCGGTAACCGTTCCGCCTACGGAGTAGGACGAAAGGTCTGCAAGCCTGAATTCCTTGAGCACTTTGCAGGGCTTTACGCCTGCCTTTTTGAACTGGCCGAGTTCGGGCTTGTTGAGGTTCTTCTCGTTAGTCTCGTCAAAACCGAGCTTCAAAGCGGCATAGCCGTCTTTTTCAACAGTTTTGATCTGAACAACGGGGCAGGGACCCGCTTCGATTACGGTTACGGGAATGACCTTGCCCTCCGCCGTGAAGACCTGCGTCATGCCTGCCTTACGGCCGATGATTGCTTTATTCATTGATAAAGTTCCTCCGATAAAATTTATGGATAATACCGCGTTGCCATGTCGCGCCGCGACGCGCTCTTGCATTTTGCGGCGAGCCGCGTCGTCATGACCCCGTAGAGTATTAAAGACTGTTTAAAATATATATTATATGGTATAGATTATTTCACCGCAGCAAAATGTAATTATAAACTTCATAGAAGCAAGTAAGGCAAGAAGCGTGCGGAACGTCGTGAAGGAGCTTACTAAGACGTAATTGACTGAGCGAAGCCGTAAGCGCGACACCGTATTACGCCGCTTATATGAAGTTTTTGCGGATTAGAGCTTGATTTTGATATCTACACCTGCAGGCAGGTGAACAGTATCCAAAAGCTTTGCGTTGGGGGTGTAGATGTCGATTATCCTCTTATATGTGCGCTGCTCGAACTGCTCGCGGCTGTCCTTATATTTGTGGGGGCAACGCAAAATCGTTACTATCTCTCTCTCGGTGGGAAGGGGGATGGGACCGGAGATCTTGGCTCCGCTCTTCTTCATGGTCTCCACTATTCTCGACGCGGCGAGGTCTACGAGTTCGTGATCGTATGCCGCAAGTTTGATTCTGATTTTCTGTCCTGCCATCTCAATTCTCCTTTTTTATACTAACAATTTGTGATTTTTAAATTGTGTCAACTTATCCGTGCGTATCGCGGCTTATCAATAAAAAAAGCCGACAACTCGGCGCAAAAAGAAAAAGCCACGGTTAGTCGCCGGAGTCTGGCCCCGACATTTGTCAGCATAAATTATCTGTTCCGCCGGGCTTAAATGGCGGATTTTGCAGTAACTTTATGCCTCAACCCATACGCATTCTTTGACACGCTCGACTATTATATATTCCGCGCGCCAGTTTGTCAAGCGTTTGAACGCACATTTTTTAGCCGAAACGGAGCTTTTTCGGCCCGTTTTGCCGTTATTTTGAGTACTTTTTGAACGATTGCCGCCGCATCCCTCCTGCCGTCTGAAAAACACACAATATATTGACAAAATCGGCCGAAAGTATTCAATATTTAGGCAAAAAGCCGCGCGCCCGCATCTGCAGTGCGGGCGCGCGGCTTACAGTACAAATTTTTTGAAATTTTGCTATAATATTTTCTTATACCTGCTATTTGCGCAACTTTTAACAGATTTTTGTTATATTCTAACAAAAATTCCACCCCTCCGCTCCCCGCAGAATAAAAAATTTTTATGAAATTTATATAATAAAGTGGCCGATAATTAAAATGACTATTGCATATAGCGGTACTTTGCGCTAAAATATATATGCGGTGAATACCATACAATACAAGGAGGGAACAATGAAGAAGATATTTACCACTCTTTTAAGCACCCTTACAGCAGCGTGCTGCATATGCGGCGTGACAATTGCCGCCGCTTGCCGTGAAGATGAAAGCACGCAGGAGGGTTCGGACGGACTGGAATACGCTCTCACCGAGGACAGACAATCGTATTACCTGAGCGGCTACACGGACGACGCCCCGGAGGATATTGTTGTTGCGTCAGAATACAACGGCCTCCCAGTCACCGCCATAGGAGAGGGCGCGTTCGAGACCCGCAGCGACCCTTATACAGGTTTGACCATAGTGAATATAAGAAGTGTGACTATACCCTCCTCCGTCAAGGAAATATGGCCATACGCCTTTTCGGCAAACTACACAGTGGAAACAATAAACCTTGCAGAGGGACTTGAAGTGATAGGCACACGCGCCTTCAGCCAGTGCAGCGTTAAAGAGCTTGATATACCTTCCACCGTAAGAGAGATAGGCGCATGGGCATTCTTTTCCTGTGACTTTGAAAGCATCACTATACCCGAAGGGGTAACCGAACTAGAAGAAGAGACATTTTATTCATGTAGCAATCTTACAAAAGTTAATCTACCTGATAGCTTACGAGTAATTGGCGTTGGCGCCTTTCATCAAACCGGCATTACGCACATCGACCTGCCGGCGGGACTTACGACGATTGAGCGCGGCGCGTTTTTGTCTTCCATGTTACAGAATATAGAACTGCCAGACGATATGACCACATTGAACGAGCAGGCACTTAATGGCGCATACAATCTTGAATACGTTGTACTGCCTGCCGGAATGAGAGAAATAGGCGATGCCGCCTTTGATAATACAGCACTGAAAACCGTTTACTATAAGGGAACCGCAGAACAGTATGCCTCTATAGATATTGGTGAAGATAACCAGCCGCTTAACGACGCGACCGTATATTATTACAGCGCGGAAAAACCTTCAGCCGATGGCAACTTCTGGCACTATAACGCGGACGGCGAACCTGAAATTTGGTTGAACTGAAGCAGCTTTTCAATGGTATCACATTATAATTTTATTCGGCTTAATAAACAGACCATATGAGGCGGGTAATTGAAATTGCCCCGCACATATGCCTGAATTATTCAATTTATAATAAAATATCAATTACCCCATACATATGGCTCAATTACCGTAAGAAAGCCGCCGCGGCAAGAATTGCCGCGGCGGCTTCTTTAATAAATTTATTCCTCATTATAAGCCTCCCTTGCCAAAGGGAGGTGGCACGCGCAGCGTGACGGAGGGATATATGATTAACAATGGCGCAATGCCAAGCACAAGAGCCGCAGTTTAAACGCCTTTATAATGCGGCTTGCACAAAATGACAGGCAAACGCCGAATGGTATATATCCCCCCTTTACTTCCCCCCTTTAGCAAGGGGGGCTTGATCAAAGGCGCGTCAGTAAAACGTTGCGACTTCCTGCTCCGGCTTCTCCGCGGGCTCCAGCTTCTCGGCAATCAGAACGGGTCCCTTTGAGCGGTAAACCGAGTTATACTCATACATTATCTTGCCCGTTACGGTCAGCCAATCGCGCGTTTTAACCTCAGCGGCCTGCTTGCCGCACTTTACGGCAAACCCGTCGTAGGCGATATCGGCCTCGCAGCACGTCATGATATAGCGTCCGAGCACTATATAGCCCGCGGGTACCTTTTTATTTACCGCCGCCATGCCTTTGAAGCGCACCGTCTTGCCGATATACTCCTTCAATTTTTCGGATATGTCGCGGTAGAAGAGGGCATAGTCGCAGTCCTCTATCTCTATCACGGGCGCGTTGACGTCGAAGGGCAGCGGGTCCTCTATGTCGTCGAACTCCGCCTTGCCGCCGATGTATTCATACACGATGTCAGGCCGGCGCGAAATGGCGCGCACCACCTTGTGGAACTCCATCTTGTCGTACTCGCCCTTGAAGCGATTGAACACCACCATCTGCGTTAAATTGACCTTGTCGAACACAAGCTGGCGCATGTTGCGGTTGTAGTTCAAAAAAGTGGCGGCGTCGAAGAAGGTCATCATCTGGTTTATCACCCAGTCCTCGGGCATGGCGTCGAAGAAGGCCTGCAGCAGCCAGGTGCCGTTGTATTCGACGAGCACCCTGTCGCACTGGTGCTTCTCGGCGAGCGCCGTGAGGTTTTGCTGAGTGAGGTCGCTTTCGCTCTCGAGATACTCTATGGCGACGTTTTTCACCTTGAAGAGATGGGGATCGTACTCCTCCTCTCCCTCCTCGCAGACGAGCACCATGGTCTTTTCGCCGCTCTCCATGCGCGGATCTTCGAGCGTCTCCTGAATGAATTTAGTTTTGCCCGACTCCAAAAAGCCGAGGAACATATATACTGAAATCTCTTCCGACATAAAACTTCCGTTTCGCGGCAAATATTTTGCAAAACAAAATCTTTGCCGCGATTCTTTTATATTGCCGTAAAAAGAGAAATCGGCGAACTAAATTCGCCTGCTCTTTTTCCGGCATAATTATTATAAATTTAATTTTTTTATTTAATTTTTTGCCTTATTTTACGCAATTAATAACTTTATAGAAGCGAGCAGAACGCGGAGCGCGAGGAAAACTTGAGAGAGCTTACCGAAGCGTAAGTGACCGAAAGTTGCCACAGCGCGACAAAGTTATGCGACGCTTATATGAAGTTTGGCGGAGTTAAAAGAATGTTGAAATCAGACGCCGAAGAGGGAAGAGAGTTCTTCCTTGTCCAGCTTGCTGCCGATAACGCACAGCTTGCCCGTATAGGCGGGCGCTCCTTCGTGCACGTCGGGCTCGCCGGGGTTGTAGTCGAAGTGCAGCCATGCGCCGTCTTTGCCGGCAACTATGCCCTTTGCGCGGAGCACGACGCCGTATTCCACTGCGTTGGTGAGCTGTGAAAGTATGGCCTTGAGCTCGTCTGCGGAGTAGGTTTTGGCAGTTTCAACTCCCCAGCTCTCGAACACCTCGTCGGCATGGTGGTGATGGTGATGCCCGCAGCCGCACTCCTCGCCGTGCTCGTGGTGATGCTCGTGCTCATGCTCGTCCCCGTCGTCATGGTCATGATGGCAGCAATGGCCGTGTTCATGCCCGTGCCCGTCATCGTCGCCGTGGTCATGGTGGCAGCAATGGCCGTGTTCATGGTCATGCTCGTGTTCGTCATGGTCATCGTCGTCGTGATCGTGGTGGCAGCAATGGCCGTGCTCATGCTCATGTTCGTGTTCGTCATGGTCATCGTCGTCGTCATGATCGTGCTCGTGGCGCTCCATGGCGTCCTTTTTGAGCTGTTCCATCTGCTCCTCCAAGGTGTCGCTGTGCTCCATGGCGGCGAGTATCTCCGCGCCCGAGAGCTGCTGCCAGGGAGTAGTCACCAGAGTTGCCCTGGTGTTGTGCTCGCGCACGAGCGCAACGGCGTTTTTGAGCTTCTCCTCGCCGGAGATATCGGCGTGGGTGAAGATTATGCAGTTGGCCGTCTCTATCTGATCGTTGAAGAACTCTCCGAAGTTCTTCATATACATCTTGCACTTTGCGGCGTCGACAATGGCCGTGTATGTGTTTATCACGCAATCTTCAAGGTTTGCACTGTAAACGGCGCGAATTACGTCGGAGAGCTTGCCCACGCCCGAGGGTTCGATGAGGATCCTGTCGGGATGGTACTCTTCGCACACCTTCTTTAAAGCCTTTGCGAAGTCGCCCACGAGCGAGCAGCATATGCAGCCGGAATTCAGCTCGTTTATCTTTATGCCCGCGTCGGCCAGGAAGCCTCCGTCTATGCCTATGTCGCCGAATTCATTCTCTATAAGAACGAGCTTTTCGCCCGCATAGGCCTCTTTTATCAGCTTTTTTATGAGTGTGGTTTTGCCTGCGCCGAGGAAACCGGAGAAGATGTCTATCTTTGTCATGACAAAAATACTTCCTTAAATAATTTTCCTTTACGCCATACTGTAAGGAAATAAAACGAACCAGCCTTTAAACGCGTCTTTTGCGAGCCTTGGCGTTCATCCTCATTGCAATACCACAGTGGGCATTGCCGCTTCGTCAATCGCGCCAGTTCAACGCAAAATGCGCTGTTTAAAGGTGCAAGGCAATTTAAAGCCGGCAGATTGCGTGCAAGAGCAAGGCAAAGCCCGCAGGGCGTGCCATGCGGCACATTCAAGGGATTTAACGCAGCTATTGCCGCGATATCCCGGCTTTAAATCAGGTTTGTATTACTCCCTTACAGTATTATATAACCCCCTTTTGCAAAAAGCAAACTTCGGTTTTTGATTTTTATCGTTTTGAGTAATACAACCGGGGGTGCTGACAACTTTAATCATGTTAACGATGTTGACCCGGCCGAGCGAAGTATAAGACACACAGAGCATAAGATATATAGCCGCCCCCCCCGAAAAATAGCGGCGGGGGGCGATTTTTAAATTTAAAAAATAAAATAATACGCAAATTTCCCCGCCTATATTGCCGGATAAAACACATTTTATAAAATATTATGCCGCAAAGCAAAAGCTTTGCGGCATAATATTCCGTTGGCTGACGTATAAACTTTATAAATCGCGGCCAAATTATTTATTTGGTTTGTCGTACCTGAGTTTACGGAAAGTGCCGTCGGCCTTATGTATTATTATGCTTGCCTCCTGGCTCTGCGCGAGCGCCTTGGCATAGTCTATGGCCTGCACCTGGGTATCGAACAGTTTTATGGCCTTTTTGCCCTTATTGAATTTTACCTGCCACTTGCCGTCGGAAGTCCGCTTGGTTATGTGATAGACCTTTGGCCCGCTTGCCTTTGTTTCGGCAGGCTCGTCGGACTGAGTTTGAACAGCCGCCGTCTGTTCCTGTTTTGCGGGCTTCTGCGAAGAAGCCGGCTTACTCTGCGGCTTTTCGGTCTTTTCGGTCTTTTCAGCCTTCTCAGCCGCAGGCGCGCTCTCCGCAGGAGATTCGCCCGCGCTATCGGCAATTTCGTCTTCGTCGGCAGACCCGTCGGCAGGCTGTTCTCCGGACTCCTCAGATGCGTTTTCTTCGGCCTCAGTTTTTTCCCTGTTGCGGGCAACCTTTATCAGCACCACAATGGCGACAATAACGACTACCACTACGACGCCGATAACGATCCAAGCCCAAAGAGGCACGCCGCCCGCCGCGCCGGACAATAAATTATTGAGATTAAGCAATTTTATATCCTCCATGCATTATAATGGCTTATACCCGCCTATAAAAATTATAGCAGAAAAGTACGTTTTGTCAAGGGGGCATTTGAAAAAAGAAACCGCACAGTGCGCGAAACTGCGGAAATATACGCGAAAAATATGTAAAACGGCCTCTTTATGCATTTAACGCACACAGACGTGCCGCCCGCGGCGCAATGTTGCGCCGCGGGCGGCATAATTCATAAAAAATCAATTTTAATAAATTTAAATTAAATTTTAAAATTAATTTTAATTATTTTATGAGCGACTGCATGACATTTTCAGGGGCGAGCTCGAAGCGCTCGAACGTTTCGATAAACTTGCCTCTGCCCTGCGTTAAAGAACGGAGAGCGGTGGCATAAGTTAAAAGTTCGGCCTTGGGGGCCTCCGCCGTTATCACCTGAATATCGTCCTGCGCATCCATACCTATAATCCTGCCGCGGCGTTTGTTCAGATCGCCCAGAACGTCGCCGAGATACTGCTCGGGAACGCCTATCCTCAATTTGGAATAGGGCTCCAATATGGCGGGTTTTGCCGCCTTCATGCCCTCTTTAAAGGCAATTTCTGCCGCCGACTTGAACGCCGCCTCCGAGCTGTCAACCTCGTGATAGCTGCCGTCGGTAAGCACGGCCTTCATGCGTATTACGGGATAGCCCGCAAGAACGCCGTGGGGCAGACACTCGATTATGCCCTTTTCAACTGCGGGGATATACTGCTTGGGCACCGAACCGCCCACCACCTCTTCGGCGAACTCGAAGTCTTTATCCGTCGGCTCGAAGCGGATCTTGCAGTGGCCGTACTGCCCGTGGCCGCCCGATTGTTTTTTATACTTGCCCTCGGCAACGGCCGTGCCGAGAATGGTCTCTTTATAATTGATCTGCGGCGTTTTAAGCTCGGCCTCGGCGCCGAATTTGGCCTTTAATTTCTTGTTTATGATGTCGAGGTGCACTTCGCCCTGGCCGCCGATCAGCGTTTCGCCCGTGTCGGCTATCTTGCGCACGCCGAACGACTTATCCTCCTCCTCAAGACGGGCAAGCCCTGTAAATACCTTATCTTCGGTGCCCTTGACCTTGGCATATACCGCCATGAACAGCACGGGACGGGGGAAGAGAATGGGATCGAACTTTACGGGCGCCGATTCGTCGCACAGCGTATCGCCCGTGTTGGTATTCACAAGCTTTGACACGGCGCCTATGTCGCCTGCGGTCAGCTCGGAGACAGGCTCCTGTTTTTTGCCCTTTAACAGGTATATGGCGTTTATTCGCTCGGTCTGCCCCGTTGTGGCGTTGAGCACGGTCATGCCCGTTTTTAACACGCCGCGGCACACCCTCAAATAATTCATCTTGCCGACGAAGGAATCGACGGCCGTCTTGAATACCTGGGCGGCGAAGGGCTGATCGTCGTCGCACTCGATATCGACAAGTTCGTCCTTATTTATGTCGGTGGCGAGAAGGTCGCCGCGCTCGGAGGCGTCGGGCATGTATTTGACTATCTCGTTCATCAGATTTATTACGCCGCGGTTGTTCAGGGCGCTGCCCGCCATAACGGGCACTACGTTTATGTTCTGTATGCCCTTTCTTATGCCGTGGATCACCTCGTCGCGCTCGAGCGAACCCGTTTCAAAGTATTTTTCGAGCAACACGTCGTCGTTTTCGGCGGCAGTTTCGGTGAGGGAGAGCTGCATTGCCGCAAGTTCTTCGCGCTTATCCTCGGGGATAGGTATCTCCTCGGGGCCGACGCCCGTGAAGTGGAAGGCACGCTCGGTAAGGGCGTTTACGAAGCCCGCCATCTTGTTGCCCTCCATTATGGGTATCTGAATGGGCGCTATCTTTCCGTGGTACTTCTCCTGAAGAGCGGCAACGGTGCCGTTGTAGTCGGCGTTATCCTTGTCCATGCCGTTTATGAATATTACCATGGGTTTTTTAGCCTTCAGACAGGCGTTTATCGCCTTTTCGGCGCCCACGGTGACGGTGCCGCTCGCGCCCATGACGACAAGGGCGCCGCCGCAAGCGCGCATAGCCTCGTTGAACTCTCCCTCGAAGTCATAAAAGCCGGGCACGTCGATGAGATTTATCTTGGTCTCGCGCCAGATGGTGTAGCTGACCGAAAGGGAAACCGACATTTTGCGGGCAATCTCCTGCTCGTCATAGTCGGAAACAGTGGTGCCGTTGTCTACCCTGCCCATGCGGTCGATGGAGCGGCCGTTGAAGAGAATGGCCTCGCAGAGGGTGGTCTTGCCCTCGCCGCTGTGGCCGATAATTGCAATGTTGTGAATGTTTTTAGGTTTGATGCTCATGATTTCAGGTCCCTTATCATAAATTTGCACGGCAGGCCGAAAAAGCGGGCCGAACGGGCGTTCGCGCGTCGCATTTTATGGCGGGCGCCGCAATACAATTCAATTATACAGTATGTGCGGCCAAAAATCAATACCCAATTTTTGCGCGGCGGCGAAAAAAGCAAATCGCCCCGCACATATGCCCCAAACACCGCAAAAAATTATTTTGCAAAAGGGGCGCGAGGAGCTGAAAGCTCCGCGCGCCCCTTTATCACTTATTGCAAAAAATAACGGCCGCCTGATTTTTCAGGCAGCCGTTCGGCGTTTAAATTGTATTGCAAAAAAATTATCTGCGGCCGCCGCGGCTGTAGGCACGGCGGATCTTGAGTTTGCTTACGGCGCGCGCAAGCTGGGCCTGCGCGGAGAGGTATTCCTGCCTGCCGAGCTTTTGCAGCATGGCCTCTTTGGCGTCGGCAGCCTCGCGTTCGGCGCGCTCCTCGTCGATCTCCTCAGGACGCAGGATAGAATCGGCAAGCACGAGCACTTCGCCGTCCTCTATCTTCATGATTCCCGAAGAGACAGCCGTCTCCTGCTCCTCTTCGCCCGGTATGCGGAAGGCAAGCCTGCCGGGAACTATGGCGGTTATCGTGTTGCTGTGCCCGGCCAGCACGCCGTACTGCCCGTCTACCGCGGGCACGACGAGACTTTCGCACTCGCCCTCGTAAAACGTACGGTTGGCGCTTAAAAGATGCACTTTGAATGTGTTCATATTATACCGTCCTTTTGCAAGGTATAACGTTATTTGCCATATATATTGGGGGCTGCGGCGCTATGCCCCTACTTATTGGAGGCTTTATGCGGCAATTGCGCTTAACATTGGGATGTCGTTAATCATATATATCCCTCGGTCACGCTACGCGTGCCAGCTCCCGAAATTGCGGTTTTCAGCAAGGCTGAACCTTCCGCAAAGTGTCGCTTCGCCCGCGAGCAAGGGCGCCTCTATTGCGGCAATTATTATTTTAAAATAATTACTCTGCGCAAGCAGGGGGCCAAGACCCCCCCCGCCCGGATAACCCTTGGAGATGCGAGCAGTTATTTTTAAAAACAAATTACGTCGCAAGGCGGGTTTCCCGCCGCAGCAGGGCGAGTAACGCATTTCTGCAAACAGCACATATGCGCTGTTTGCGCGTTGCGAGGTGAGCGAGGGCAAATGTATGCCCGAGCGGTGACCGCGCGAGGAGGCGTAGCCGACGACACTTTGCGGAGGTTCCCTTTGGGAAGCCGCAAATTGCGGCGGTATTTTACAGCTCGCCGCACGAGAACAATTTGCGCATACCTGCGCATCTGCCGTTTCCCTTCGGGAGCCTCGGCAGAGCAGCGAGCAAAGCTCTCGCGCAGCAGGGTGAATTTGCGCAATTATACGCTCCGTGGGCCCTTATGATTGCGCAAAGAGGGACGAACATTGCAGTTCTACAAACAGCGGATACCCGCTGTTTGTGCAATGTGAGATGAGCAAGGGCAAATCATAGCCCGAGCGGTGACCGCGCGAGGAGGCGTAGCCGACGACACTTTGCGGAGGTTTCCTTTGGGAAGCCGCAAATCGCGGCGGCTACATCACCGCGCGCCGCGCGAGAAGGCCCCTCAACTCACGAAATTTTTACGGCTCGGCCAGCCGTAAAAATTTGTGAACCCATTTTATTTTAAAGTTTCGGCTTTTTTGATGACATCATCGATAGTCCCCACGTTGTAGAACGCGGCCTCGGGGTAGTCATCCATTTCGCCGTCGATTATAGCCTTGAACCCCTTTACCGTCTCGCTCATGGGCACATATACGCCCTTGATGCCCGTAAACTTTTCGGCAACGTGGAAAGGTTGCGAGAGGAACCTCTGGATCTTGCGGGCACGGTAAACTATGCGCTTATCGTCCTCGCCCAGTTCGTCCATGCCCAAGATTGCGATTATATCCTGCAGTTCGTTGTATTTTTCCAGCGTCTCCTGCACGCGGCGCGCCGTTTCGTAATGCTCCTTGCCCACGATTTCGGGCTCAAGTATGCGCGAGGAAGATTCGAGCGGATCTACGGCAGGATATATGCCCTGTTCAACTATCTTACGGCTTAAAACGGTGGTCGCGTCAAGGTGGGCGAAGGTAGTTGCGGGGGCGGGGTCGGTGAGGTCGTCCGCGGGCACATATACCGCCTGCACGGAGGTTACCGAGCCCTCTCTTGTGGAGGCTATGCGCTCCTGAAGTTCGCCCATATCGTTGGCGAGCGTGGGCTGGTAGCCAACCGCCGAAGGCATGCGCCCCAGAAGCGTAGACACCTCGCTGCCCGCCTGCACGAAGCGGAAGATGTTGTCTATGAATAAAAGCACGTCTTTGTGCTCTTTGTCGCGGAAGTACTCTGCCATGGTCAGACCCGTGAGCGCCACGCGCATACGCACGCCGGGCGCCTCGTTCATCTGACCGAACACGAGCGCGGTTTTATCAGCGACGCCGCTGGCCTGCATTTCGCGCCAGAGGTCGTTGCCCTCGCGCGAGCGCTCGCCCACGCCCGTGAATATCGAATAGCCGCCGTGTTCCATGGCGACATTGTGTATGAGTTCCTGAATGAGCACCGTTTTGCCGACGCCGGCGCCGCCGAAAAGGCCTATTTTGCCGCCCTTGGCGTACGGCTCCATGAGGTCTATGACCTTTATGCCCGTTTCGAGCACTTCCGCCACGGGGCTCTGCTCCTCGAACGAGGGCGCCTTGCGGTGTATGGGCCATCTCTCTTCAGCCTCGGGGGCGGGCTTGCCGTCGATCGGCTCGCCCAGAACGTTGAACATTCTGCCCAAAGTGACCTCGCCCACGGGCACGTTTATCACGTCGCCTGTGGCGATAACCTCGGTCCCGCGCGAGAGGCCCTCGCACGCGCCGAGCATTATGCAGCGCACCACGTCGCCCGCAACCTGCTGGGCGACTTCCATTACAAGTTTTTTACCGTCCTTTATAACGCAGAGCGCGTCCTTTATCTTGGGCAGCTCGCCCTCAAACCTGACGTCGGTGACGGGGCCGGAAATGTGCACTATTCTACCCTTATTCACTTAAAGCCTCTCCTTTATTTTTAAGCTGTGCCTTTGCGCCCGCGGCCACTTCGGTTATCTCCTGCGTTATTGCCGCCTGGCGCATTCTGTTGTACTGAACGGACAGTTCGGATATAAGTTTTTCGGCGTTGTCGTTGGCGGCCTTCATGGCCGTCATGCGCGCGTGCTGTTCGCTGCAGAAACTATCTACAAGGGCGCTGTAAATAAAGCCCGCGATATAACTCTGCATTATGTTGTCGAGCACGACTTCGACCGACGGGGTATATTCAAATGGCGCGCGCACGGGCTCTTCCACGGTATCCACCACGAATTCCTTGCGGTGGAAGGGAAGTATTCTCGTGAGCATGGCCTCGTCAGTCATGCCGCGCATATCGGTATATGCCACATATATCTTGGTAAACGCCCCCCTTTCGTACTCCTCAAGAAGGAGATTGCATATCTCCCTGGCACGGTGCATGGTGGGATTCTGCGCGGTATATATAAAGCTCTTTTCAACGGATATTCCGCGCTGTTTTAAAAGCTGACGGCCGTATTCACCTACGACGTACCACTTAACTTCGCAGCCGCTATCCGAGAGTTCCATGGCCTTTTTGATGACGTTGTAGTTATAAGCGCCGGCAAGGCCTTTGTCACCTGTGATGAGAAGGCAGGCGAACGTACCCGTGAGCTTTTCCTTTACGTTCACGGGGTAGAAATAGCGGTTCTCCGCGGGCATGTCGCCCTGGCGGAATATACGCTTTATCTCTACTCGGAGAGCTTCAAAGTAAGGACGCGTTCTGTCGAGATCGGCCTTGGCCTTGCGCATCTTCGTGGAGGAGATGAGATACATCGCGTTGGTGATCTTGCGCGTCTCCTTTATGCTCTCTATTCTCTTTTTGATTCCCTGGATATTAGGCATACAATACTGCTCGCCCAAATTTTTTTGCTGCGCAAAAATCTTTGATGCGACTTTCTTTTATTTTGTCGTAAAACGGCTTAACGGCGAAAATAAATTCCGCCTTGCCGTTTTTCGTCGTTATTGGTTTTAAAATTTGCTAAAGTTAAAGATTTATTCCTTGTAAAGTTTTTAACACTCGCGCCGGCTCGCTAAACTTTACTGCGGTAAACCTTGCTTGCGCAAAGTATTTATTTTTAAATAAATTATTCCGCAAGCGAGCTTCCACTTTTTAAGGGGAAGTGGCGCGCACGAGCTGTAGGCGAGGGGGTGACGTTAGGGTTTACGCTCTTCACCGCATTATAAGGCAAAAAATTATAAACCCTTCAGTCTTGCTATCGCAAGCCAGCGTCTCGCACGGTGTGTGGTATATTAGCCACCGCGCTCGGTCACCGCTCGCACCTTGCACTTTGTGCTCGCTAATCTCACTTCGGCACGCACAACGGGTATCCGTTGTGCTATGAAATGCCTCGTTCGTCCTTAAAACGGGGAGCCTTTATTTACTGCCTTGCTCGTCATTAAAACAGGGAGCAGTAATACGAAAACCCGTTCCGATATATGCGACGGCGCAATAATCATTAAAAAATTAATTTTTAATTAAATTTAATTAAATAATAAATTTAAATTAATTATTATTTAATTAGTTTTTGCGGAATTATATTTTTCGGCAAATTGTTTGGATACTTCCGCTATCTTGGTCTTGATCTCGTCCGAAAGCTTTGCGCCCGACTTTACCTCTTCACAGATTTCGGGCCGGGTCTCGTCGAAATATTCGAGGAGTTTCACTTTGAAATCGGGGATATCGTCGGCCGAAATGCTCTCCATGCCGTGTCCGAGCGCAGCCGCAAGCAATATTACCTGCTGATACATATGCAGGGGACTTGACTGCGGCTGACGGAGAAGCATCATCAGGCTCTTGCCGTACATCAACAGCTTTTTGGTGGCGTCGTCGAGGTCTGACGAGAACTGCATGAACACCTCCATCTCCCTGTACTGCGCCAGATCGAGACGCAAAGGGCCTGCTATCGACTTCATGGCCTTGGTCTGGGCGTCGCCGCCCACACGGCTTACGGATATGCCGACGTTTACCGCAGGGCGCTGGCCCGAGAAAAACAGGTCGCTCGCCAGAAATATCTGGCCGTCGGTTATTGAAATTATATTCGTGGGGATATATGCCGAAATGTCGCCCGCCTGCGTTTCGACTATGGGCAGCGCCGTTATCGAGCCGCCGCCGTTCTCATCCGAAAGGTGCGCCGCGCGCTCCAGAAGGCGGGAGTGAAGATAGAACACGTCGCCCGGATATGCCTCGCGGCCGGGAGATCTGCCGAGCAGAAGCGAAAGGGCGCGGTATGCCACGGCGTGTTTTGATAGGTCGTCGTAGACAATGAGCACGTCCCTGCCCTGCCGCATGAAATATTCGGCCATGGCACAGCCCGAATAGGGCGCAATATACTGCAGCGAAGCGCTGTCGCTCGCGAATGCGCACACGATTACCGTATAATCCATAGCGCCGCGTCTTTTAAGCATCTCCGTAAGACGGGCGACCGAGCTGGCCTTTTGGCCTATGGCGACGTATATGCATACGACGTCCTTGCCCTTCTGGTTCAGGATGGCGTCGGTTGCGATGGCCGTCTTGCCCGTCTGCCTGTCGCCGATTATCAGTTCGCGCTGGCCCCTGCCTATGGGGAACATGGAGTCTATCGCGAGTATGCCCGTTTCAAGCGGTCTGTTTACCGGCTGGCGGTCGACAATGCCGGGGGCGGGAGCCTCTATGGGCATATATGCCTTTGCCTCTATCTCTCCGCCGCCGTCGATGGGCGTGCCGAGGGCGTCTACCACCCTGCCTATCAGCCCTTCGCCGGCAGGTACGCCCGCCGTCTTGCCCGTGCGGTACACCGTGCTGCCTTCTTCGACTTCCCTGTCGTCGCCGAAGAGAATGACGCCTGCGCTGCCCTCGCCGAGCTCCTGCACCATGCCCTTTATGCCGCATTCAAAGGCGACTATCTCGCCGTATTCGACGAGATCCAGGCCGTCTATGCGCGCAATGCCGTCGCCCACGGAGAGCACCTTGCCCGTCTCGTGTGCGGCAAGCGGCATTGACCAATTGTTTATGGCGCTCTTTAAACTGTCGACCGATTCCCTCAGAAGGGTGGTGACGTTTGCAGAGGCCTTTATGTCCTCTTTTAGTTTGTTTATCCTGCCCTGGGCCGACCAGTCGAACACGTTGTCGCCGTACTCCAGGCGGAAACCGCCAACAACGGCCCTGTCTATTACGATCTCTATTTCAGGGCGCACGCCGTAGGTCTTTTGCAAAAAGTCGGCGATGCCGTGCCTCTGCTCGGGCGTGGGCGGGGTCACGCAATACAGCCTTGCCGCCGCCGAGGGAGCCTCTTCGGCATGGGAAGGGGCGGGCACCGCGCCGTTCAAATCACTCTTTATTTTCTGAACGCTGCCGCGCGCCGACCAGTCGTATATATCGCCGCCGCACTCCAGACGGAAGCCGCCGACGAGCGAATCGTCGTGAATTATCTCAAGTTCGGGACGGGAGCCGTATTTGCCCTCGAGGTAGGAGAGTATCCCCTCCCTCTGCCCCGCCGTAGGGGGAGTTATGCAAAACAGCTTTGCCGCAAGCGGCTTTTTATCTTTGACGTTATTGTTTTCCATCGCCGCCTCCGCTCACGCTCTTCAAAAATTCGTCGTACACGGCGCCGTCGCTCTCCGCCGTCCTGCCGTGCTCTATAGCGGCGAGCGCGGCCTCGCCCACGGCCTCGGCAACTTCGTCGGAAGGACCTGCCGCGGGAGCCTTGGCCTGCGTCAGCCTGGAGGCCATTGTGGCGCGCGCTTCTTTTGAAATGCCGCTCACCGTTATGTCCTTTTCGGCGGTTTTTAAATAGCTGTCATAGAGCGCCCTGTCGCTCTCGGGCGAGCTGCCCACGACGAGCAGTTTTTCGGCAGACTTTACGACCATATCGGCGATCTCGCTGCCCGCGCCCGCGATATAGGCGGCGCGCTCGTCTTCAGAGCGCTTCCTGCCTGCCTCCACTATTCCGCGCGCCTCTTCCTCGGCGTCGGCGACTATCTGGCGGCCGCGCTTTTCAGCCCGGGCAACTACCTCTTTGCGGTGCGCCTCGAGTTCGGCGTCAAGCCCTGCGAGCTTTTCGGCGTGCTCTTTATCGAGCTGCTCTATTTCGGCGACCTTCTGCGCGTGCTCCGCGGCGGCCTTTTTATACTTTTCCTCGCGCTCGCGCATGAATTTGCGCACCGGCTTGAAGAGTATGAACGTGAGGCCGGTGGCAAGTATTATAAAGTTAAAAACGTGCAGCAATATCTGCTGCCAGTCGATATTCAAAGGCATAAAAAATCACCTCGCGCCCGCCGCCGCTTGCATTTAAAGCGGCGGCGGGCGAAGCATTATTTTAATGGGGTGCGGCATTTAAACGGCACAGCTGCATGACCTTAAATATTGTATAAATGCACGCAAAATATTGCGCCGCAGGATTTAACCGGATTTAAAGCACGAATATGAGCAGCACCGACACGATGAGCGCGTAAATTACTACCGTCTCGACAAATACGAGGCCGAGCATCATCGTTGAACGTATGTTGCCCGAAGCCTCAGGCTGGCGGGCTATGCCTTCAGACGCCTTGGCTATGGCAAGGCCCATGCCTATCGCGCCGCCGAGCGCCGCAAGGCCTATCGCAAGACCGGCCGCTATAGCCTTTCCGCTGGTTGCGTCGGCCTCGGCTGCCGCAGGCTCTTCAGCCTGTTCTTCATCCGTCGTGTCCGACGAGGTTGCCGCCACATAGGTATCTGCGGCGGCGGGAACGGAATCCGCGGCCTGCACTGCCGAAACTACTACAAGGCCCACCATCAAGGCGAGCAGCGCAGCAACTAAAAGCCCTGTAACTCTCTTTGCAATTTTCATAAAAATTCCTCCGAAATTGCCTGTGGATTTTATTTTTAATTAATTTTAATTAAGTTTCAATTTAATAAGTTTCAATTTAAATTTTTAATTGATTTTAAATTTTTAATTGATTTTTTTATTTAATTAATTTTTTAATTTTCGATTAGATAATTTTTTGCTTTTTTGACCGAATTATTTCGCAGCGGCGGCCTTTAAATTTTTAGGAACGCGCGCCTTCTTTTCGCGCTTTTTGGGCGAGGGCTCGGTGACTTCGCCGAAGTATGTTGCGGTGAGCACGACGAGCACGTACGTCTGGATGAGCGCGTGCAGCAACGTGAAGAGCACGCCCACCACCACGGGCAGCACTATGCTCAAGGATATGGTATAATAAACAAGCTCGGTGACGAGCAGTCCCGAAAGGAGCGCGCCGAAGAGACGGAAGCTCATGGATATGGGCAGCGAGAACTCCTTGAGCGCAAGCCCGAGGCCGCGGCCGCCGTTTTTGACTATGCCGCCCACGAGAATTAATATATAGCTCATGAAGCCCATGGCTATGGCTGCGTTGATATCAGAAAGGGGCGCGGGGAGGGAAACCGGTTCTCCGTTGACGGCTATCACCTGAATTCCGAGCAGCTCGAACAGCGTGCCTATACAGATATAGCAGCCCGCGGAGAAGATATAACAGCCCAAAAAGCCGTTGGAGCGGGGACTGTTGGTTTTGGCCATATTGTCGAAGAAGTCGACCAGCTTTTCAATGAGCATCTGGAACTTGCCGGGCACCTCTTTAAAACGGGGAACAGCAAATACGCGCACACATATGGCGAAAATAAGCAACACCGCCGTGACTATGAACGCCGAGATCGCCGCAGGGTTTACCTCCCAGCCGAAGAGGTCTATCTTCTTGTCCTCGTGCAGAACGGCGTCGGTAAGTTCGTCCGACACGCTGCCCGAACGCTCCGCTCCGCCCACTAAAAAGGCAGCGACGAGGAGTGCAGCGAGCACGAGCACAACGGCCGCTATTATAAAATGTTTTTTGTTTATGCCCTTTTTAACTGTCTTCATAACCTCACCGTGATCCGGCTATACCTGAAAAGGCCGCAATATATGGCTGAAATACAGGTACAATACCGCGTTAGTTGCGAACGCAACTATTTAAATAACTTTAACGCGTTTAACGCGCCGCTTAAGGCGCGACTCAACAGCGCTGACCCAAGGCGCGCTACGCTTTTTACAAAAAAATAAACGCCCGCACGCGGCAAAAGCACGCAGACGGCGTTCACAAATGGGGCGCACAAGCGCCGACGCCTGAAATGCACGCAAAAACAATGCCCTCCGCGCAAAAAACCGAACGCCGCTCTCATCATGCCGCGCCGCAAGAGCCTGTGCATATGGCGCGAATGTATTTTCCCACCTATCGATTTCACGGCTATTGTACGACAAAGTTTGCACGCTGTCAAACATTAGAGCGGCGGGCAAACTTAATTATTTCTTATACCCGTATACCGTCTGCTTATACTTCTGTTAAAAGCGCAGCTTATATTTCGGCGGGTCCTTTGCCGTTTTTGCCGCAATTTAGCGCGGTTTTGTCCGCTTTTTGCATGGCGCACAAACATCACTTGCACCGTAAGGTGCAATCATCACTCATCACGCCGCCAAAGGCAACTCGTAACTACACCAAAAGCGACCCTCATGCTATGAGGCGGGTCGCTTTTGGTGTGCCCGGAGAGGCTCGGTCGGTTTGGGGCGTAGCTTCGCTGCCCGTTTCGCTGCGCCCTCGTCAATGCCATTTAATTATTTTTTCTCCCTCACACAAAAGTGACCCACCTGCTATGAGGTGGGTCACTTTTGGTGTGCCCGGAGAGGCTCGGTCGGTTTGGGGCGTAGCTTCGCTGCCCGT
>ERZ1090881.148-NODE-148-length-35784-cov-14.657449_pt1 | contig 35784 bp, 42 predicted proteins | sample MGYA00478470_ERZ1090881 | MGnify/ENA primary metagenome ERZ1090881 (study PRJEB33644, sample SAMEA5815736) | chicken gut metagenome | biome: Chicken; feature: Gastrointestinal Tract; material: Caecum | place: Ireland | collected 2019-01-01 | study: A study of the...
CCCGCGACCCCGATTGCGGACAAGCCGCTTAACCTCGCTAAAGCTCGGTTAGGGTTCGAGTCCAGTGACTAACCCAAACTAATTTTTTACCCGCCCGCGACCCCGATTGCGGACAAGCCGCTTAACCTCGCTAAAGCTCGGTTAGGGTTCGAGTCCAGTGACTAACCCAAACTAATTTTTTACCCGCCCGCGACCCCGATTGCGGACAAGCCGCTTAACCTCGCTGGGGCTCGGTTTATCTTATGGTTAGTCAGATATTCTTCTTTATATTACCTATTTTATATTCGGCAAGATTGCGCACATATAAGCTATCGGCACAAAAATTGAAATTGAAAACAGTAAATAATCAAAACACAAATAAAGCGGATTTGAGTCATTTTTCAAACCGCCGTTAACAATCTTTTTTATTCTAAAGCAGTCAATAATAAACAGGATAATTTCTACAATAAAGAAAATCGCCGCAAATATAACAAATGCATTCAAAAAAATGATTACAGCAAAAGAAAGTCCGTATCCGGGCATTTCGGCTTGCTTAATTAAATAATATATTTTTTCCGCTGCAATTGTAAAAATACCTGCAGCCATACAAAACAGATAAAATAAACCTATTGTTTTGCCAAACCTGAAAGTTAAAGTGTTCCTTAGCATATTCAAAGTTTATCATAAAATCTTGCATCTTGATTTGAAAAACATTTTTTATAATAGTATAATTGCTTGGAGCTGAAACATTTACACAAAAAACTCCTGTCGGAGAAAAAATGAACGAAATATGGACACTTATTGAAGCAACGGCACTTGCAGGCATCGGCGGAACGGGTCTGGGCGGGCTTATCGGTGCTTTATTTAAAAAAGACTCTAAAAAAACTGTCAGTCTGCTTTTAAGTTTTGCAGGCGGGGTTATGACGGCTATTGTTTGCTTTGACCTTATTGTAAGCGCCATTGACACAAAAACCAATATTTTTATAATATCTGCAGGAATCTGCATAGGTGTACTTTTGGTTTATCTTTTAAACCTTTTTATCGACAGGGCGACAAACCACGAAGTCCGCCACATAAACCAATCTCACCCGCAGACGGCGGATGATCTGGATGAAATTATCCACTCTAACCACCTGAGCGCGCATATAGAGAAAAAAGACACTGCCTTTTCGCTTTTTGTGGCGGGGCTTATTATGGCATGCGCCATTGCCTTGCACAATGTGCCCGAAGGAATGACTATAGGCGCTTCTTTTGCTAATATGGACGGTGTTTTAAGGGGGTCGGCACTGGTTCTTGCCGTGTTAATCGGTCTGCACAACATTCCCGAGGGTATGGCAATTTCGGTACCGTTAATCAACGGCGGGATAAGCAAACGCCGTGCGGTGCTTTTGACTGCTCTTACAGGCGCTCCGACCATAATTGGCGCACTTTTAGGGTATTTAATAGGCGATATAGGTGCACTGGGTCTGGCTTTAAGTCTCAGTTTCGCCTCGGGTGCCATGCTCTATGTTACATTCGGTGAAATTTTGCCGCAGTCAATTTTGATGTATAGAAGCAAACTTCCTGCTTTTTTTGTTATTATAGGTATCCTGACGGGTTTGATTGTAATTTATATATAACATATAAGATTTTACATATGCTTCCCGGCATTTTTGCGTTGTTTTATAATTTCCTCAATTTTCCATAAAACAAATGTTGCAACATATGGAAACCAGAGTGAATACAGCAAAAAATAAATAAATATAAAACTTTTATCTTCATTGATAAAAAGCAATATCGTTGAATCTGTTGCATACGCAGCAAAAAACAACAGCCATTTTGATTTAGAGTCATTTTTAATAATGTCTGTTTTGATTTTTGCCACTCCGGAACCGTATTTTTGCAGCCATTCAAAAGCAAAATATAAACCGCCAAATCTAAGAAAGAGTGCAAGCGGGATACCTGCAAAAAGAAACAGAATAGTTAACATATCCCTGTATGCCACATCTAACCATTCCCACCAGATAAATGTCAAAACAGAGTAATATATAGCAAATACAGCCCCTGCGCAAATAAGATTAACTATTGCAAAAATTCCTGTATCGCGCACCGCTTTCAGTTTTTCTTTCATTTGCTCATATTATCAGTTGATAATATAATTATCAACTTACCCCTGTGCTTTTTGTGTCAAAGAGTTTCGTTTGTTCAACAGTTTAAACAAGATAAAATAAGGCAGAAAAAAGCCGCCTGCAATATAGTAGATAAGTATAATAAATAAAGCAAATGCAGCTTGCTCTGTCAGATTATTTACGTTTAACCAATACATTGCAAAGGATATTACCAAAAGATCAATCATTAATGTTGCCAAAAGCACATTTCTTTTAATTTTGAGACTGTCTTTAACCTTTTTTATCAATTTTCTGTATTTAAATTTACCGTTTTTAATTATTCTTTTTACAAGAAAATACAGGTAGAAATTTTTAAGACAAATATGCAAAAGGGGTATAAGCGCAAGGATAAAAATTACAACGTAATCGATTATATATCCAATATCAGCCGGCTTGTTATTTATTTCTATATATTCTATAGAGGCTATAGTGACCGCTATAACGGTAAATATAAACAAAGCCAGCGGCAGCCAGAAAGCATAGATAAAATTTATTAAAATAAAAACAATAAATTCCGAATCGAAAACATTATAGCGAAATTTCATAAAGCAAGTTTATCACTTGACAATATGATTGTCAAGTGATAAACAAAAAATACTCAATAACAACCGAAAGGAATTTTAACATGGAATACATTGAAATATCGTGTAATTAAATTAGCTTTTTGTGATGAATAAGCTATATTTACAAGCAGGCTTGGGTCATCTTTATTAAAATCATATGTGTCAATTACAAATATATTTAAATCAGCATTATCATCAATATATGACAACAATATATCAGCACGATTAATACCCCAATATAAATTTTTGGTGGAATCAAATTTTTCGCTGACAGTAGGTATCAATTGCCCTTGTTTGAGCGCTTTGCGATATTTAGAAATATATTGCTTTATTTCTTCGCTTTGTGCGAGAGCCTGCGACATTTCACTATTGTAACCATGTATAATACCGGGGGTATTCTCAGGGTCCATTCCCTGGCTCATTATTTTATCTTTTAAAAAATCTTGAATAGGACCTGTTTCCCTATAATTTGCAACTGCTTTTGCATATTCAATAGTATTTGAATACCTGCCAAAATCAACAGATGCCATTAAAAGTCTTGCAGCAGGTTTAGCATTTTTGTAATTCTTATCTTTGACATATTGTCCGCCATTTTCAAGTATCCATTTTGAAATATGCGGACTGTTCATTATATATGGTTTTAATATATTTAAGGTCTTTTCATCGCGTGTAAAGTTATTATTATTTATAGAACCATCTTTTAATTTCTTATATAGTTTTATTGCATTTTGCAATTCATTAGTCATATATCGCATATTTTGTCCAATACCTGGAAAATTTCTGAATGACATTTCTCTGTTTTTCAAATCAATATTATATTTTTTGCCGGCGCGGTTGTATATATTTTCCAATTCACTTTTGTATTGCTCTAAATTTCGTTTCTGTATTTTGGCATTATTTACTTTAGTTTGTGAAAGCGCCTTCTGTCTTATATAATTTACATTCTTAAAAGCATTATCTTCTGCCATGCCGGTTTTTACGTCTTTCTGCAAACCTTTATTTATTTCAGGCGGTTCAAGATTAACTTTTGGTTTATTATCGTAAAATTCCGTATTATAATCCGTATACTCCGCCCTTGCTTTTAATAATGTGCCTGTAAGGTCTGTATCGACAGGGGCATTTGAGGCAGCAGGAGTATGAGTTGCGGCAGCAGTAGCACTTGAAGGGTTGTACAGGACAGCCTGAAGAAGTGTCTGACCTAACACCAGCTTTACGGGTTCAGGGATTTTATCCCAGGTTTCCTTCCCTTTTTTGGCAATATTGTGAATTACATTCATAACGGAATCTAAAGAAATATCAGTTTTTTCAACACCGCCTTTTAAAACTCCCATGCCTGACGCGGCAAAGACGGCATTTGACCCCTCGCCGGGGCGAGAACGCCAGTGTTCTCTTGCCTTTTCACCTTCACGCATATAGCTTTTTACATGTACATCCTTGGGGCTCATCTTTCATTCCTTTCTCTGACTTGTAAACAATATTTTCATAATAACAGTTTTTGTGCGTATACACATCGCCCAAAACCCTTGAGTAATTTGAACTACAAGGATACATACATAAAAAAATTTACTTAATTTCGTTTATGTTACAATGCTGATAGAGAAGATAAGGAGCGAGATATGACCGTTTTAATACTCGGGGGAGCGGGGTACATAGGTTCCCACACAGTTTTGGAATTCCTCGACAGAGGATATAAAGTCGCGGTTGCAGACAATTTGCAAAGCGGTCATATTGAGGCGCTTCATCCCGATGCAAGGTTTTATTGCGGCGATATTCGCGATAAAAACTTTTTGGATAACCTTTTTAAAAAAGAAAACATTGAAGCCGTAATCCATTTTGCGGCAAATTCACTTGTGGGCGAAAGTATGCAAGACCCGCTAAAGTATTATGACAACAACCTGTACGGTACTATGGTGCTTTTAAAATCCATGGTCGAAAATAACGTTAAAAAAATTGTTTTCTCATCCACCGCGGCAACATACGGCGAGCCTGAAAACATACCGATTTTAGAAACAGACAGGACAAACCCGACAAATACATACGGCGAGACAAAACTTTCGATGGAAAAAATGTTTAAATGGGTGTCATCGGCGCACGGGGTAAAGTTTGTTTCTCTTCGTTACTTTAATGCCTGCGGAGCACACAAAAGCGCAAAAATCGGCGAAGACCACATGCCTGAAACACATCTCATTCCGATAGTTTTACAGGTACCCAACAAAAAAAGAGAGTTTGTTAATATCTTCGGGGATGACTACGACACGCCCGATGGCACCTGTATTCGCGACTATATACATGTCTGCGATTTGGCCGCAGCACACTATCTGGCTCTTGAATACCTTAAAAACGGCGGAGAAAGCGACATTTTTAACCTCGGCAGCGGTACGGGTTTTTCGGTAAAAGAAGTAATAGAAGCCGCGCGCGAAGTAACGGGAGATAAAATCCCCGCGGTTGTTTCACCAAAAAGAAGCGGAGATCCCGCAAGGCTTGTGGCTTCATCAGATAAAGCAAAAAATATTTTAGGCTTTAAGCCCTGCTGTACGGATTTAAAAGAAATAATACAAACAGCCTGGATGTGGCATAAAAAACATCCTGAAGGATACAAAAACTATGAGTGAAACTATGGAACAACAAAACACACAGGAGTGGAAACCCTCTATCAACCCGTGGCTTGCGGTTGCACCCGTTATGCTTGCAATTTTTATGTTTGTTCTGGATGAAACCATTTCAAACGTTGCCTTAATCTACATTGCAGGGTCAATGTCAGTCAGTCACAACGAATCCACCTGGGTTTTGACAAGTTATCTTATCGCCTCGGGGATAGCAATCCCGCTTGCGGGCATGATGGCAAAGGTAATGGGCAGAAAACAGTATTTTATAGTATGTATTATAATTTTTACGATATCATCATTTCTGTGCGCCGTTGCACGCAGCATGCCTGAAATCGTACTTTTCCGCTTTATTCAGGGATTAGGCGGCGGCGGGCTTCTGCCTCTGGGGCAGTCCATTATGCTTGAGAGTTTCTCTAAAGAAGACAGACCGAAGTCCATGGCTATGTTCGGGGTAGTAATCGTCTTTGCTCCGCTTCTGGGGCCGGTTTTAGGCGGCTGGATTACCGAAAACTGGTCATGGCCCTGGATTTATTTAATTAACATACCTATAGGTATTATGTGTACAATCCTTGCAAAAAAACTGCTTGAAGACCCGCCGTATGCAAAAAAACAGGAGGGGATAAAGATAGATGTCAAAGGCCTTACTTACCTGTCACTGTGGCTTATCAGCCTGCAGGTGGTGCTGGATAAGGGTAATGACGCCGACTGGTTCGGTGCAGCCTGGATTTGCTGGCTGAGTGCATTTTCTGTCATTTGCGCCGTTCTTTTCTTTATATCGCAATTTAAAAACAAAGAATACCCGCTGATTGACCTTGGTATTTTAAAAAACAGAACATACTTTTTCGGCACGCTTATTCAGGTTATTTTGATGGCAGTGTTCCTTGCTTCCGCCGCGCTTTTGCCGTCCATGCTGCAAACACTTTTAGGCTACAGCGCATATTTAAGCGGTCTTTCAATGGGTACACGCGGTATAGGAAGTATAAGCGGGGTAATCACCTACCTTATATTGTCAAAACACCTCGGCGACAGGCGCATTACAATGATTGGTCTTATACTGCTCGGATTTGGCAGCTTGTTTTTCGGCATGATTAATTTGCAGATAAACCTTAATATCATCGCGGTTCCAAACATTCTATACGGGCTTGGCATTTTCCTTGCGCTGACACCGCTTGTTCCGCTTTCATGTTCTACGGTTCGAAATGAAGATATGGCAAATGCCTCATGCCTTCAAAACCTTGTTAAAAATATAGGAGGCGCAATAGGTACATCTATAGGCACCACAATGGTTTCGCGTCTTGCACAGGCACACCAGCATATGATGTCGGGGCATTTGAATTTTTCAAACGAAATATATGTGGAAAAACTCGCCGCAATGTCACAGTCGTTTATGCAGGCAACGGCTGACACAGTAACGGCACAGTCAATGGCTATGGCAAGCATTTATCAGGAACTTTTGCAGCAGGCAAGGCTCTGGGGTTATGTTGATACATTCAGATGGTTTGCCTTCGCAACATTTTTACTTATACCCATGCTGACACTTGTCAAAAAAGTAAAAGACTCGCCGAACTAAAGGATTAAAATTATGAAAAAACTTTTTATGTCCGTTCTGCTTTTAAGCCTTGCACCTGCCGCAAATGCACTTGAGTGCACGGAGTATTTAAGCGAAATGTATTCAAAAGCATACAGGGAGCCGGTTTTAATAACATCAAAAAAAGAATTTGAGGAAAAATGCGAAAGTTATATAGGCAACACCTTTATATCCTCAATAACCCGCGGAAGCGGCCATTTCAAACAAAACGGCAAAAGAAAAATCAAAATTTCATATATATGTCTAAATGAAAACAGCCAAAAAATCTTATGGGGGTATGTCCTTGAAAGATAGGTGCAGTTTAGTATATAAAACAGGATGTAATTATTTCGGGAGGCTGTATGAATCTTGAAAAGTTTTTTGATTATATGAATAACGGAAAAAAAGTAGATGAAGCCTCGGGATTGTTTAAAGTGTTTCATGCGCTTGCACAGGAGGCGCTTAAAATTACTATGGAAATTAATACCAAATACCATAGTGAAGATGAACTTGTCTGGTTGTTCTCAAAGCTCACGGGCAGAAAGGTTGACCCGTCTTTTCGTGTGTTTCCGCCTTTTTATACCGATTGCGGTAAAAATATCATCATAGGAAAAAATGTTTTTATTAACTCTTGCTGCAGATTTCAGGATCAGGGCGGTATAGTTCTCGGGGACGGGTGTTTTATCGGGCATAATGTAACTGTTGCCACGCTCAATCATGACTTAAATCCTGAGGCACGTGCGGATATGCACCCGAAATCGGTAATTTTGGGCAAAAATGTCTGGGTAGGTTCAGATTCCACCATACTCCCCGGTGTCAAAATCGGCGACGGCGCAGTTGTAGGCGCAGGTTCGGTTGTTACAAAAAATGTCGCGGCAAATACCGTTGTTTGCGGGAATCCCGCAAGGGTTTTAAAGAAAATAAGTTTATAAAAATCAACCTCTTGACTGATAGTTGCTCTCAAGCTTTAAAATATATTATGCTGCAGGAAAAACTATAATTCCTGATATTCGGTCAAAAAGGAGAAAATAATGGATATATTAAAAGTTATAACTCCGCGCGGGCTTGAGCTTAAGGGGGCGATATTCGGGGATAAAACGGCAGATACGGTGCTTGTCATGCTGACGGGTATATGCTCTAACGTTTTTCAAAACGAGCTTTTATACGCGACAGGCGAGCTTTTGAGTAAAAACAATATGGCATGCATTATAGCCCATGCCCATGATTCCTTTTCCTGCTTTGCATACAGTGATTTTTCAACGGGGAAACAAAAGCATGCGGGTGTGTTTAACGATGATTTTAATATGGTTTATGAGGATGTTGAAAGTTATGTGAAATGTGCAAAAGATATGGGTTTTAAAAACATTATCCTTGCGGGGCATTCTCTGGGGTCAAATAAAATCATTCACTATCTGGGGACAACACCTGATGATTTTGTCGACTATTTTATTGTGTCTTCACCTGTTGATATTATGCACTGGTGGGATGTTATGCCTGATATAGATAAATGTTTTGCACTGGCAAAAAAATGGGTTGATGAAGGCAGGGGTGATGATATTCTGCCGTTTTTGTTCGGCGGTTTTTCGCCGATGAGCGCAAAAACGGTTCTGGGTTTTTATAACGCGGATAACCTTAAAAACTGTCCCGTTTTGAGCAAAAAAGGCGAAACGCAGTCGCTGTACAATATTAAACCCAAGGGCGCTTTTATAATAGGTTCAAAAGACTCCGTTACCGGCAACAGCCCGAAAGGATTTATGGAAACGCTTAACGGCTGGACAAAAAAACCTGATTTAAATGAGGTAATAGAAATTAAGGACGCATCGCATATTTTCTACGGAAAACACGATATTTACGCAAAAACAGTGCTTAATTGCATTCAAAACCGTTTTTTGGCGGCTTGTATATAGATAAAAGGAGAAAAAATGAAAAAAAATTCTGGCTTTTTTAATGTCGTTAATTATATTTACAGGAGGTGCTGCAATGGCAGAAAAAACAACATGGGACAAGACTTTTAAAAAAAGTGACAAAGTCGATGTACAAAAGGTTAGTTTTAAAAACAGATACGGCATAATGCTTGTCGGGGATTTGTATATTCCAAAAGAAAAGTCCGCGGGGAAAATGCCCGCAATAGCGCTCAGCGGGCCTTTCGGCGCGGTAAAAGAACAGGCTTCGGGTCTGTATGCGCAGACTCTTGCGCAGCGGGGTTTTATAACACTTGCTTTTGACCCTTCCTATACGGGTGAGAGCGGCGGCGAGCCAAGAAGTGTGGCTTCTCCTGACATTAATACCGAAGACTTTTCCGCGGCGGTTGATTTTTTAAGCAATCATGAAAATGTTGACCCTGAAAAAATCGGGATTCTTGGCATTTGCGGATTTGGCGGACTGGGTTTAAATGCGGCTGCCATGGATACAAGAATTAAAGCTGCGGTAACATCCACAATGTATGATATAAGCCGTGTGAATGCCAACGGATATTTTGATTCCTTAGATGAAAAAGCACGCTATGAATTAAAGCAAAATCTAAACAAACAGAGAAGCGAAGACTTTAAAAAAGGAACTTATGCCAAGGCTTCGGGGCTTCCCGACAAGCTCTCGGGAGATGAGGCGCAGTTTGTAAAAGATTATTATGACTATTACAAAACAAAAAGAGGTTTTCACAAGCGTTCAATAAACTCTAACGGCAACTGGAACATGACCTCGGCATTGTCTTTTATAAATATGCCCATACTGGCGCGAAGCGGAGAAATTCAAAATGCGGTGCTTATGATTCACGGTGAAAAAGCCCACAGCAGATACTTTAGCGAAGATGCCTTTAAACAGCTTAAGGGAGAAAACAAAGAGCTGCTGATTATCCCTGATGCAAACCATGTGGATTTATATGACAATCTTGAAAAAATACCTTTTGATAAAATCGAAGCATTTTACAGAGAGTATTTAAAATAGTATTCAAAGGCGGATTTTAAAATCCGCCTTTTTCTTTTATATAAGGCAGGTTCATAATGTACGGCGCCGCTTTATCCTGCGGCTTTTCTTTATGTGCCTGCGGAATATTGTTGAACTTAAGAAAATATCTGCCCTCTTTTAGACTGCCGAAGCTTAATGTGCCGTCAGGGTTTAATTTTGCCCTCTTTAGCGGAGTCTGATGTTCATCGCAGAGAATAATTTCAAAGTCCTTGTTAACTGCCTGCGCGCCGAATATTTTTGTATCAAGCGAAAAGTTTTGCGCGTTTCTATCCAGTGTAAATTCAATCTTTGTATTAACGTCAGGATTTTTAACCTTAAAAGGTTCAAGCGCGCAGGCAGGGTTTAAAATTATCAGAGGCAGGATAAGCAAAAATATTTTCTTCATATTTCAATATGATATTAAGCGTGAAAATATTTCATCCCGCAGGTGTGCATTAAAGTAAAATACTTTTTAATCCGCCCGATTTATATGCCGCTTCAAGGTCGTCATATCCGCCTATGTAGGTATCATTTATGATAATCTGCGGAACGGTTGAGATGTCGTTTTTTGAAAACCTTTCTGACAGGCTTTTTTGCATTTCTTCAAAAGATTCGTTTACATCAATTTCATCGTATTCAAGATTTAATGATTTTAAAAGCCTCTTTGCCTTCTGGCAGTACGGACAGCTTTGCATTGTGTAGATTTCAATTTTATTCATTTTACTCTCCTTTGAATTTTTCAAATGCCAGAAGCGCCGCGCCTATCATCCCTGCGTAGTTTCCTGACGTTGCATGGAGGATTTTTGTCGGAAGAGTTACTATTTCATCGTTTACAATTTCTTCCATATACTCAACATCGCAGAATTTTCCCATAGAACCTGATAATACTATACAATCAGGGTCAAAGATGTCCGCAAGACCTATAAGTCCCGCTATGATGTTATTCTGCCAGATGTTATAAGCGCGAAGCATATTTTCTTCACCCTTATTTACTCCCTCTATAATGTCGTAAGTTGTGATGTCTTTATTGCCGGTAATCTCAATACCCGTTATCCTTAAGCCGTTTCCCGAGGAGTAAATTTCAAAACAGTCCCATGCTCCGCAGGTGCAGTGGCGCCTTTTATCCGTTGACATTTTAAAATGCATTTCGCCCGCGACACCTGATTTGCCCTTCAGGAGTCTGCCGTCGGTTATTATTCCGCCCCCGACGCCTGTACCCAGAGTAAGTGTTATGTTATTGTCCATGCCTTTTGCGCTTCCGATTTTATACTCTGCCCAGGCGGCGCAGTTGGCGTCGTTTTCAACAAAAACGGGCTTGTTTGAAAGGGATTTAAAACCGGTTTTGGGATAACCGAAAGGCAGGTTGGCAGTAGAGCATATTACCTTTGTATTTTCGCGGTTTACTCCGCCTGCGGTGGAAATTGCCGTAACATCAATTTCATTTTCATGTTTTGCGATAATTTCTTTTAAAAGCGCCACTATCTCATCTGCGGTTTTTGGTGTTGCATGTTTTTCAACTTCCGATACTATCTGACCGTTTTCATCCACATACGCGCTGTAGATTTTTGTTCCGCCGATGTCTATACTGAGTGCTTTTTTCATTTTAATATCTCCGTAAATCTTTTTGTAATAAGCTGCGGACGGGTTATCGCCGAGCCTATTACAACACAAAATGCACCCGATTTAAAGGCTTCTTCAGCCTGCCCGGGTGTCCATATTTTACCCTCAACAATAACAGGTGCCCTAAAATCTCTCACAAGCGCGCGGCAGAGTTCAAAGTCGGGCACGGGCGGCAGGTTTTTTGTCTGCGCGGTATAACCGCTTAGGGTTGTTGAAACAACATCCGCGCCGAGCTTTATTGCATTTTCTGCCTCTTCATATGTTGCAATATCTGCCATGGCAAGTTTTCCGCGTGATTTTATAAAGTTTATGATTTCTGAAAGTGTCTGATTGTTTGGTCTTTTGCGCATAGTAGCGTCAAGAGCCACAATATCCGCCCCTGCTTTGATTATTTTTTCCGCATCTTCAAGTGTCGGGGTGATATACACCACATCAAGGTAATTTTCAGGGATTTTAGCGGGTTTTGTAATACCTATGACGGGAATATCGGGAAACATTTTTTTTGCGTTTTTAATATCGCGCTCTCCTGCGAGCCTTAAACCCTTAGCACCTCCCGATACAACGCTTTTTATCATTGCATTAAGCGCAATCTCTTGATACAGGGGCTCATCAGGCATGGCCTGCACGGATACGATTATTTTGTTTTTCAACTTTTGTAACATATGTGAACTACCTTTTGGATAAATTATACACCAAATTGACCATGATTTTTATTTTTGATTTATACTATTATACAGACACACTTAATTTAAAATAAGAGGAACTATGACTAAAAGTACAATTGAAAGACAAGAAGGAAATCTTGCAAAAATTACCATCACCATTGACGCAAAACAGGCGGATGAGTTGTATGCCAGAACTTTAAAAAGAATCGGCGCAAATGTTAATATCGCGGGTTTTAGAAAAGGTAAAGCCCCCAATAACGTTATTGAAAAATATGTAGGCAAAGAAAGAATTAAAATCGAGGCAATTGAAACCGTATTTCCCATGGAATTTTCAAAAGTGGCGCAGGAAGAAAAACTTGACCTTGCAACCCAGCCCCAGATTGAAAATTTTGAATATGAAACGGGCAAAGACCTTGTGCTACATGTAAAAGCGGAATTAAAACCCGAATTTACGCTTGCACCTTATAAAGATGTCGAAGTTGAATATGAAGAGTTCAAAACCGAAGCTGACGCTATGCAAAAAGAACTCGAAGCGCTTCAAAACAGATTTGCGACTCTGGAAAAAGTCGACAGAGCTTCAAATAACACCGATGTTGTGGTATTTGATTTTGAAGGCAGCGCAAACGGCGAGCCCATTGAACATGGCAGCGCTAAAAACTACACGCTTGATTTAGGGCACTCTAACTTCATCCCCGGCTTTGCCGAAGGTTTGGTAGGACACAGCGCAGGCGAAGAGTTTGTAATTGACGTAACTTTCCCCGAAAACTACCATGAACCCAAGTTAAAAGGCGCTCCCGCGCAGTTTAAAATCAATCTTCATGAAGTTAAAGAACGCAGACTGCCCGAGTTAAACGATGAACTTGCAAAAAAAGCAGGCAAGTTTGAAACACTTGACGCCTTAAAAGAAGATATTCAAAAGTATTTAGACGACGCGCAAAACTTTGAAAACGAAAAAAGAAAATCCGATGCGATTTTCAATAAAGTTTACAACGACACGAACATTGATATTCAGGAATCAATGATAGCGCGCGAAATGGAAGCGGTGAAAGAAGAAACCAGACAAAATGCCGCACGTCAGGGTCAGGACTGGGAAAAAATCGTAGAATCCGAAGGTATGGACTCTGTTAACCAGAAACTGCGCGAAGAAGCGGTGAAAAGAATTAAAAACTCTTTAATAATTGAAAAAATTACAAAAGAAGAAAACATCAAAATCGAACAGAGTGATATGCTGACGCAGATTCAGGAATTAGCCAGAATGTACGGCGCAAACGCAACTTCAGTGTTTGAAGAAATGAAGAAAAACCCTTCTTCCTTCGCCCTTCTTTCTCAGCAAATCGCAACAAGAAAAGTAAATGACTTACTTTTAAATTCGAATAAATTCAAAACAAAAGCATAGTAAACCACGAAAGGAAAATATAAATTATGAGTTTTGTACCTGTTGTAATCGAACAATCATCCCGCGGGGAAAGGTCTTTTGATATATTTTCAAGACTTTTGAGGGAAAGAATTATATTCCTCGGCACTCCGATTGATGATATGGTTGCAAATCTTATTGTTGCGCAAATGCTTCTTCTGGACAGTGAAAATCCTGAAAAAGACATTATGCTCTACATTAACTCCCCCGGCGGCTCTGTTACCGCAGGTTTTGCAATCTATGATACAATGCAGCATATAAGAGCGGATGTTTCTACAATCTGCCTCGGTCAGGCTGCATCGATGGGTGCATTCCTCCTTTCTTCGGGTAAAAAAGGAAAACGCCTTGCGCTTCCTCACTCGAGAATCCTTATCCACCAGCCCCTAGGCGGTGCTCAGGGTCAGGCAACCGATATTGAAATTCAGGCAAATGAAATTTTAAGAATCAAAAAATCATTAAACAACATCCTTGCCGACAATACAGGCCAGCCCCTCAAAAAAATCGAAAAAGATACCGACCGCGATTACATTATGACACCCGAAGAGGCTGTTGAATACGGCATGATAGACAGAGTTATCACTCTTGATAATGCTGAAAATAAAGAAAATTAATCTGGAGAAATTAAATGGCAAAAACTGATGAACCTAATTTAAAATGTTCATTTTGCGGAAAAACGCAGGATCAGGTCAAAAAGCTTATCGCAGGCCCTGATGTGTGCATTTGTGATGAGTGCATTGAGCTGTGCAACGAGATTTTAGATGAGGAATTGTTTAATCTCAAAGGCGAAGAAAAGGCTCAGGAAGCCGAGCTTCTCTATGAGGGTATTCCAAAACCGCATGAAATTAAGGCTTATCTTGATGAGCATATCGTAGGCCAGGATGATGCCAAAAAGGTTCTCTCCGTGGCGGTTTATAACCACTACAAGAGGATTGCCCACAACATGGAAAATGAAAAATCCGATGTTGAAATTCAAAAGAGCAACATTTTGCTTGTAGGTCCCACAGGTTCGGGTAAAACGCTTCTGGCGCAGACATTAGCCAAGCTTTTAAATGTGCCTTTTGCGGTAGCGGACGCTACAACCCTTACCGAGGCGGGTTATGTGGGTGATGATGTTGAAAATATTCTTTTAAGACTTTATCAAAGTGCTGACTATAACGCTCAAAAGGCTGAGCGCGGCATAATTTATATTGATGAAATCGATAAAATCGCCAGAAAATCCGAAAATCCCTCAATCACACGTGATGTATCGGGTGAAGGTGTTCAGCAGGCGCTCTTGAAGATGATTGAAGGCACGGTTGCAAATGTCCCTCCGCAGGGCGGCAGAAAGCATCCGCATCAGGAGTTTATCCAAATCGATACTTCAAATATTCTCTTCATTGTCGGCGGTGCGTTTGTCGGTCTTGATAAAATCGTTGAAAGACGCGCGGGAGATTCTTCCACGGTCGGTTTCGGCTCAAAATCGGTAAGTGCGGCCGAAAAAGAACTGCAGGCAGCTAAAATGCTCAAAAAACTTCAACCAGACGACCTTTTGAAATTCGGTCTTATACCCGAATTTATAGGCAGAATTCCTGTATACACGGTTCTTGATCCTCTGGATGAAGAAACTCTTAAAATGATATTAACTAAACCCAAAAACGCCATTGTTAAGCAGTATCAGTGCTTAATGCAAATGGACGGCGTTGAACTTAAATTTGACGATGAGGCAATTGACCTTATCGCAAAAGAAGCCATAAAAAGAAAAACAGGCGCCCGTGCTCTTCGCTCTATAGTAGAAGAGATTATGCTGGATGTCATGTACGAAGTTCCTTCAAACTCCGACATAAAGACATTTACTGTCACGGCCGATATGGTGAGCAAAAAAAAGAACGTGGCGGAGCTGATTAAGCTCCCGACAAAAAATGAAATATCAAAAGTGGAAGAAGATATCGCATAAACGATGTAAACTTCTTGCCTTGGCGTTTGAATAACGCTAAAATCATGCTATAACCGGTTTGGAGAAAAAAATGAAAAAGATTTTTAAACTTTTCGCAATGCTTATCTGCATAGCTTTGATGAGTTTTAATTCTGCATGGGCAGATACTTTTAACGATTTACCCCCGTCGCACTGGGCATATGAGGCGGTTGAATACTTATATGAAAACGGCGTTGTTGTAGGCTATCCCGATGGCAGCTATAAGGCTGATAATAACGTTACAAGGGCTGAATTTTGCTCTATGGTTGTAAGTGCTCTAAGGCTCAGAGAAAAAAATATAGATTCAACAAGAAATTTTAAAGATGTTGAAGACTGGTACTGGGCATATAACGACATTCAGCTTGCTTCATTTTTTGATCTTGTTGTAGGTACGCCGGATGGGTATTTTTACCCCACAAATACCGTTTCAAGGGTTGAAGTGCTCTCGGTTGTGCTAAATTCGCTCTCTACAAACGATATGACACAGGAAGAAGCACTTTCCATACTTGCAAAATACCCCGATGCCAATGAAGTTCCCCTCTGGGGTCTTGTAAAAACCGCAAAAGCGGTTCAAAACGGTTTAATGTATAATACTCCGGGTCATGAGCACACGCTTGAGCCTAACCGTCCCGCAACACGCGGCGAGGTTGCAATGTTTTTATATAACATGATGGCTCAGGTAAGTATCCGTCCCTCGGAAAAGCTTGCCGACAAGCAGCGTCCCGTAATTAAAGACGGCTATGTTGTTGAAAACGCTTACTTTGACGGCGATGAAATAGTTATCCCCGCAGGCACTATTCTGCCTCTCGGTGTTATGGAATGTATAAATGTTCAAAAGGCAAAACCGGGTGATCCTTTTGTAGCGCGTGCACTCGTTAACTTTGTAGATAAAGACAGGCTGCTTTTAATTCCTATCGGAACACAATTCAGCGGCAAGGTTGTTAAAACCAAAAAGCCCTTGAGATTCTTTAGAAACGCTTATATTGCGCTTCAGACCGAATCAGTGCTTGATAAAGACGGAAATGTTGTAGGCCCGGCACTTGCAACTCTCGGTCAAAAAGAGCCTGAAATACGCTTAATCAGAGGCTGCCCGCACCTGACAAAAGTCCGCTATTACGGCACAAGAACCCAGAAAATGTGGATACATAAATCCCAGAGAGTGGACTTTGTCCTTCAGGAGCCGCTCAGAATAAAAATTCTTGAAAACCAGTTTATTCAAGACTAAAAAATTAATTTAAGATTAATTTTTGTAAAATATATTAAAATCCTTATTATTATGTTTATAGATAGTAAGGATTTTTTATATGTTGGATAATTTAACACAATCATCACAAAGTATCGTAATAAATGCGCAGGAAATCGCAAAAGAATATTCAAACTCTTTTATAGAGCCGCTTCATATTCTCTATGCACTTTCTTTAAGCGCCGAATCTTCCGCCGAAGCCTTAATGAACGATTTAAAATTAAATACGTCATTATTCAAAGATGACATTAAGGCTGCGCTGAATAACCTGCCAAAAGTAAGTTCGCAGGGTAATATTTATTTTTCAAAAGAAACCGCACAGGTTTTTGAAAGCGCGGATAAAGAGGCAAAAGCTCTTAAGGATAAATACATCTCGCCCGAGCACCTGCTCCTTGCGCTTGCGGATTTTTCTTCTTCTGCGCAAAACAGCTCAAACTCTGATATTACACGTATTTTTAATAAATTTTCAATAACAAAAGATAAAATTTTACTCTCAATGAAAAAAATAAGGGGGGATAAAAAAGTGGACACAAATAATGCTGATGAAGATTATAAAATAATGGAAAAATTCTCAATAGATTTGACCGAGCGTGCAAGAGAGGGCAAACTTGACCCGGTTATAGGCCGAGATGAAGAAGTAAGGAGGATTATCCAGGTACTAAACCGCAGAACAAAAAACAACCCCGTTCTCATAGGTGAGGCGGGTGTCGGTAAAACCGCAATTGTTGAGGGTCTGGCACAACGGATTATACGCGGTGACGTGCCCGAAGGGCTTAAAAACACCAAACTCGTAGCGCTTGATATAGGCGCTCTTGTAGCGGGCGCAAAGTTCAGAGGCGAATTTGAAGAAAGACTTAAAAAAGTCATCGCCGAGGTTGAAAAGTCGCAGGGACAGATAATTATGTTCATAGATGAACTTCATACCGTTGTAGGCGCAGGCGCATCGGAGGGCTCAACGGATGCGGGCAACCTTTTAAAACCCATGCTTGCACGCGGTCAAATTAGGACTATAGGCGCCACGACAGTCAACGAGTATAGAAAATACATAGAAAAAGACCCCGCACTTGAGCGCCGTTTTCAGCCCGTGCTTGTGGATGAACCTACGGTCGAAGATACAATCTCGATTTTAAGAGGTTTAAAAGACAAATATGAAGTGCACCACGGTGTCAGAATCAAAGACTCGGCGCTTGTTGCCGCGGCGGAACTTTCCAACCGCTACATAACAGACAGATTTCTGCCCGATAAGGCTATAGACCTTGTGGATGAGGCGGCTTCAAGTGTCAGAATAGAAATAGATTCAATGCCCGAAGAACTTGATAAGCTGGAGCGCCAGAAATTACAGCTTCAAATAGAACTCCAATCCCTCAAGTCCGACAATGATAATCAGGATGATGATAAAATTGCCGCCGTAAATAAAACACTTGAAGAAATAAGCGCAAAGGCTGATGTGCTTAAAAAACAATGGGAAGCCGAAAAAAGCAGTATCAAAGGCGAAGCGGGCATAAAAGCAGAGATTGAAAAAGTCCGCCGTGATATTGAAAATGCCGAGCGCGAGGCTGATCTTGAAACTGCGGCAAAATTAAAATACGGCACACTGCCTGAACTTGAGCGCAGATTGACGGATGTTAAAAACAACGGCGGCAAGAAAAATACGCTTTTAAAAGAAGAAATTGACGATGAAGACATAGCACAGGTTGTGTCTAAGTGGACGGGAGTGCCTGTTGCAAAACTTGTCGAGTCGGAAAGCAAAAAACTTATTGATATGGAAAATCTTATCCATAAACGTGTTGTAGGTCAAAATGAAGCGGTCGGTGTCGTTTCGGACTCCATCCGCCGTGCGCGTTCCGGTTTAAAAGACCCTAAACGCCCCATAGGTACGTTTTTATTCTTAGGTCCTACGGGTGTCGGTAAAACCGAACTTGCAAAAGCGCTTGCAGAGTTTATGTTTATGGATGAGGACGCGCTTATTCGTATTGATATGACGGAATATATGGAAAAACACTCGGTATCAAGGCTTATAGGCGCACCCCCGGGGTATGTCGGCTACGATGAAGGCGGACAGCTGACAGAGCGCGTCAGAAGAAAACCGTATTCGGTTATACTTTTTGATGAAGTTGAAAAAGCGCACCCCGATGTCTTTAACATAATGCTTCAAATCTTTGATGACGGTCGTCTGACTGATTCAAAAGGCAGAACGGTTGACTTTAAAAACACTATTATCATTATGACATCAAACATAGGTTCCGATATCATACTTGATAATGCGGTTAAGGGGCTTTTATCAGAAAGTGACAGAGAGCACACCAAAGAAGAAATCACCGCGAAATTGCATGAGTTCTTTAAACCCGAGTTTTTAAACAGGATTGATGAAACAGTGTTCTTTGATGCGCTCAGACTGGATGATTTAAAACGCATTGTGGATATTCAGGTTCAATATCTTAAAAATCTGCTTGCCGCAAGGAAAATAGAAATAGAAATCACCGAAGACGCCAAAGAAAGACTTGCGCTGAACGGTTTTAACCCCATATACGGTGCGCGTCCTTTGAAACGCGAGATACGGCAAAGTATTGAAAACCCTCTGTCCAAAGCGCTTTTAACCGGTGAATTTAAAGACGGAGATAAAATTAAAATAGACGAAAAAGACGAAAAAATCGTATTTTCAAAAGAATAAAAGTATTTATCCGCGGGTGAACCAAACATCCGCGGATTTTTTATTTTTGCTTGACAAATTTGATTTAATAGTATAAACTGATAATTGTTATCATATTTGTCTAAAACTTAATAAGGATAAGTAATGAACTACTCAAAACAGGGAGAGCAAATATACGAAACACTTCTGAATAACGTTGTTCATCCTTCGGCAGAGTACATCTATGATATATTAAGACAGGCAAACAGTAACATATCACTTGCAACCGTCTATCGAAATCTGAATAAAATGGCTCAAATCGGGCGTATAAAAAAAATAAACGGACTGGAGGACAGGGCGCATTTTGATCACAACACTTTTGAACATTATCATTTTATATGCCGCAAATGCGGCAGGATATACGATATACCCTGTGATATCGCTCCCGATATTATAAAAAAAGCACAGGAAGAAACAGGGTTTAAAATCGAAAGTCATGACATAGTTTTTAACGGCATATGCCGGGAATGTAGCGAAAATGAAAGGTAGAAAAAGATGACAAAATTTGTATGCAGCGTATGCGGATGGTCAACCGAAGCGGATAAACAACCTGAAAAATGCCCTCTTTGCGGCGCAACAACCTTTACTGTAGTAGGCGAAGGCTCTGATAAAGTTTATGCCTGCGAACATACAATTGCAACAACCGAAGGTCTTGACCCTATGGTAGTTGAAGGGTTAAAGGCTAACTTTGCGGGTGAGTGCACCGAAGTCGGTATGTATCTTGCAATGAGCCGCCAGGCTGAGCGCGAAGGATATCCTGAAGTAGCGGAAGCTTTCAAAAGATATGCATTTGAAGAAGCCGAACACGCTGCAAAATTTGCGGAACTTTTAGGTGAAGTTGTTACATCTTCAACCAAAAAGAATCTCGAAATGAGAGCGGACGCTGAACACGGCGCATGCCAGGGCAAACTCGACATTGCAAAAAGAGCTAAAGAACTGGGTTATGATGCAATACATGACACGGTTCATGAAATGGCAAAAGACGAAGCCCGCCACGGCAGAGGTTTTGACGGTCTTTTAAAAAGATATTTTTCATAAGAAAAATATAAAATAAAATCAAATGCCCCTTATGGTAAGGGGCATTTTTATTACTATATATTGTGCAGGTTTTGTTGTGAAACATTTGTTACACGAAGCCCGAATTTATCCTCTATAACGATAACTTCGCCGTATGCGATAAATTTCCCGTTGGCATAAAGCTCTACCTGTTCGCCTGCGACTTTGTTTAACTCCACAATTGAACCTTTGCTTAAATCGAGCACTTTTTTAACAGACGTCCTTGCGCGTCCAAGTTCAACCGTTATATGCATTTTGACATCCTGCAGAATATCAAGATTTGCCTTGGGGTCATCGCTTAAATGCATATCTTCTTCTTCAAAAGACACAAACTCCACGGGTGATACCGTGATAAGCTCCATATCCGCGTCTGCGGGTTTATTTTGCGCCTGCGTGTCCTTTGTTTTAATATCCGTATTTTGTGTGTCTGCAATTTGATCCGGTATTTCAATGTCAACATCAGGAGATTTAACAGGTTCAAAACCTGCGTCCTCTTGCATTTGCGGCAGAAATTCTTCCGTTTGGGGCGGTAATTGCTGCTCTTGCGGTTCATCTGGGTATTGGGAATTTTTTATTTCTTCTTCCATATTTTTCCTATTGGATAATAAACTGCCCGAAACTTACTCTCAGTACTTCTCTTTGTCCGTTAAAAACGGTGTTTACCATTTCTTTTATTTCTTCTTTGGCAAGTTCCTTGCCTGTTGCGCTTGAAAGTTCATCGGAGGTTTTGTTTGACATAACGGAGATTATTGCATCCCTTATAGCAGGTTTATACTGTTCCATTTCAGCCGCAATTGAATCCATCGGGTTGGCTGCACTTGCACCGTGACCGCCCGATGATTTTTGCGGAGCGTTTAAAAGTTCCGTTTCTTCAGGAGTTTTAGACAATTCCATTGCAACATTGACTTTTAAATATCTTCTGGGAGTAATATCTGCAAGATTTAAAATAAAGTCGCCTAAATCAAGCAGTATGCCTCTTTCATCTTCTTCCTGTGCAGGGTCATCGATTTGTTCTTCAATTTCATGAAAAGCGGAAATTTTATTTGTAATCATAGTATCAAAAAGCGAGTACATAATTACCATAAATATTGCAAGAATAATAATGGTAACGACAGTATTTGCCACAATCATAACATTTGTATTAACATTACCGAGAGGTTTTTTTGCCCCTTCTTCTTTGGGTTTTGCATCTTTTGTCTGTAGTGGTTTTGACATTTCTTAACTCCGTTAATTTTCAATTACTATATCAACTCTTCTGTTTTTTGCCCTGCCTTCTTCTGTCGAGTTTGTTGCTGCGGGCTTGTTGTCTGCATATCCTGCCACACTCAGGCGGTTTTTATCAATTCCTGATGATATCAGGTAATTTGCAATATTTGTCGCACGAACACTTGAGAGCTCCCAGTTTGAAGAGTACTTCCCGCCAACAACGGGTACATTGTCGCTGTGACCTTCCACCGTTATGTTTTTGTTGTTTTTCTTAAGTTCAAAAACAACGGCATCAAGCGTCTTTTTTGAATCCGCTTTTATTATAGCAGAACCCTCGTCAAAAAGCACTCCGTCACTTAAACGGATTGTGATTTTTGTATCTTCGGGGATTATCTGCGCCTTGTTTTTGCCTTCTAAATTTGCATTTATATTTTGCGCCGTTTTTTCAAATTCCAGAACTTTGATTTCTTTTGAATCTGAGGGATTTTTTACCCCGTCTAAAAGATGGTTGGGGCCTGTACTTTGTGTTTCCTTGTTCTTTATTTCTTTTTGAATTTTATTTTTAGCAAGCACCTGATGATTTTCGATTTTTAAATTTGAACTTATCCACAGAACCATAAAAATTGCAAGCAAAACGGTTGTAAAATCGGCATATGAAACAACCCAGCGGTTGAGGCGGTGTTTTTTATTCTCAACATCTTGTTGTTTTTTATATAGATTTTTATATTTTTCGTATAAACCGCTCATAACTATGCCGCAAAAGGAATTACCCTGCCTTTGTTTTGAATTTCGTTTTTTACAAGAATTTTATTTAATTTCTCGCTTACCACAACCGAGCTTTGCATGTTTGCAATATCTAAAATGCCCGATATTATTACTTCATGTTCAAAAAGTTTTTCTTCAAGCATATTTTTAAGTTTTTGGGCCACCGGCAGAAAGATTAAATTTGCACTGCCCACCCCGTAAACGGTTGCTATAAATGCTGTTGCAATGCCTGACAACAGTGCCTGCGGCTGGGTATTTACCGTGCTTATCTGAATAAGCCCTATAATTGCTCCGAGTATGCCGAAAGTCGGTGCGTAACCTCCAAGCTCTTCAAATATTTCCACATTTTTAAAGTCATTTTTGTTTTCCAAAAAGCTCATAAGGCGCAGATTTTCTTCCAGAGTTTTTGTATCATTTTCTTCAAGCGCACAATTAAGGGCATTTAAAAGAAAAGGATGTCTTATGTAATCTCTGTATTCTCTCAGGGCAAGAACGCCGTTTGCGCGCGAGATTTTTGCCATTTCCACAAGTTCATCCGCTATGTATAAAATCTCTTCCCTGTCTTTTTTAAAAAAGAGTGACTTTAGCGACACAAACGCACGGAAAATCTCTTTTGTTGAAAAGCCGATACAGCCGGCACACAGCGTGCCGCCTATAACGATAAGAAGCGCATGCGGGGCTATAAGCGCACCTATGGATTTTGTTTTTATAAGTACGGGTGCAAAAATTGCACACATGCCTATAAGAAGCAAAAACAATATCTCGGGTTTTATTTTAAAGATTTTCATTTTTAAACATTTTTCCTTTTACGCTTCTTGTCCAGTCAAGGAAGTTTTCTTTTTTTGTGTTGATATTTTCTTTTGTGTCTTCTTTGAGTTTTTCCGTATCCCATCTTTTAGCGTCAATATCGCTTAAACGTTTCCTGGAGCCTACGTTTTTCATATCCTTAAAGTATTTAACTACATTTCCTCTGTTGATTTCAACGGGCGGTGTTTGATAGGACGGGTCGATAACTCTCATTCTGACGTTTTTTGCAATTTCGGGGCTTATGTATTTAGAATATTCTTTAAGCCTTAACATGCCCTCATAGTTGCTTGAGATTGTTGTATCCACATTTTTAAACTTGTTGTTCCTGATGTTTTTGGCATAAATTTGCTCCCAGAGCACGATTTCATTTTCAACGTCAACGTAAGCCGCATAAACGCTTACGCGGTGTGTCGGGTTTACTACATCCAGCCCCGAAACATTTGCCGCATTCCAGAGGGTATTTTTAAGAAAATCTCTCTGAATGTCTATAGCACTTGTCATAACGACGAGTTTTTTTACTCCGATAGCGCGTGCAATTTTTTTTAAAAGAGCATAATCAAGGTCATAACCCTGTTGAAGCGAGCCTAACGCTTCAATATCATATTGATTAAAACCAAGCTGGGAGAGCAGCCTCTGGGTAGTATTAACACTGACCACACTTATTCCCGATTTTACAAGATCCGCTCTCACATCCTGCAAAAAAAACTCCGGCGTCTTAAAATACGCATTATAGGGGTTAATCTGCGTTAAGATGGCGTCTGATATTATGCCTATTCTTTCGTAGCAAAAGCCCCTGCAAACAAAGCCCAGCAGTACAAATGCCAACAATAAAAACCTTATTATACCCCTTGTCATAGTAATTAAATTATCATGTATTTTGTTTGGACAAGAATCATATATACGTATGAAATTTTTGACATTTTCTCTAAAATCATTAAATTTAATCTGAAAAATGCCGAAGGTACAACCGTATAAGTATAGTCGGACGCTAAAATGCCTTTTCGCTACAGACTCCAGAAGTTCCTTGAAATCAGAATAAGAAAAAAAGAAGAACAGCTTCAGGAAGTAATAAAAGCCCAGGCTGAGGTTGATAGAATTGAACTTCTTATTATTAAAAATAACAGGGAAATTCAGGACACAAGAGTCAATATGCGAAAAAGCGACCCTATGATGTATGACGGCTTTGACAAATTCTTAAAACATCTTTATCAAAAAGGTGAAAAACTCGAAGAAGAAAGGCAGGAAGCCCTCAAAGCCCTTGAGATTGAAAAAGAAAAACTCAGGGAGCGCGAAAAGGAAGTAAACGTACTTGAAAAACATAAGGAGCACAAGCGCGAAGAGTATCTGCAGGAGCAAAAAGCACTGGAACTTAAACAGTTAAATGAAATAGGCGCACAAAAGCACTTTGCAAAAACGCGCGAAGCAAAGGAAGAAGAAGCTCTTGAAGAACTTATACAGGAGAAAAATGATTATCGAAAACACCGCAAATAACACGCAAAACATAGAGCAAACGCCCGCAAATGCTTCGGGAAATCTTGAAGCATACAGCAAAAAGGGCGGTTTTTCGCTTAAATTTAAAAACGAACTTGATAAAATCATGTCAAATTTTTCTCAGGACAGAGTTTTAAATAAAGACGACGAGATAAATAAACTGTTTTTGGATTTAGACTTTGACGCGCGATATGACATAGAAGCCGCTAAAGTAGGGCAGGCGGATGCCATGTTCTTTTTAAATATGCTTAATCAAAACGGCCTTATAAACTATGAAGTCAAAGACGACTCTCTTCAAATTACAACAAAAAACTCAAATGCCATAGAGGTTTCAAAAACCCTTATGACAATGTTAAAGAGTTCGGTTGACTCCAAAAAGCCTATAAGAATGGACTTTGATAATAATGTCACTGTAATTTTAAAACTTGATGACAAAGGTAAAGTAAACGCTCACTTTATCCCCGGCGACAAGGCGGTTGAAGAGTATTTAAAAAACAATATTCCGTACTTAAGACAGCGCTTTGACGAGCAAAACATTTCTTATTCAAACATAAGCTATAAGCAATACAAAGACCAGAGGGAAAACCCCGGAAACAAAAAGGAGAATAAACAATGAAAGACGCCTACGTTAACGCCATAAACATTCAGGCTGCAACAAGACACTGGATGGATGCGGTAACAGAGAATATGGTCAATATGTACACGCCCGGCTACAGGGAAAATCAGGTTACTTTCAAAACCTTTTTGGACGCGGTGCAGCTGGACGGTTACTTAAAAAATACGGGTCAGGGCAAGGCAATCCCCGGTACTTCAACGGAAAACGTATTTCTGGAAGGCAACGGCTACTTTGTCGTAAGAAACGACGAAGGCAGAATAGCCTACACGCGCCTCGGCGAGTTTAAATTTGACTCCGAAGGCGTCTATAAAGCCACTGACGGCTCAAAAGTACAGGGCTACATTTTAAACGACCGCGGCGAGATTATGTCGGGCACAAGGTCTTTAACAAGTGCGGAATTTGATGAAACAACCGCACACGGCGGAGCTTTAAGTGTGCCAACAACCGAAATTAAACTCTGGATAGATCCCGATAACGGTAAATTCCTCGGTAAATACGATGAATATGAAATAAAGGGCGACGGTATTTTATACGGCAAAACTAACGGCGGCAAGGAAGCAACACCGCTTTATAAAATCGCCGTTATGAACTTCCACAACCCGCAGGAGCTTTATCAATATAAAGACGGCTATTTTGTCGAAACCGCACAGTCAGGCAGACCCGTTGTAGGCAAGGCCGAGATTACAAGCGGTATGCTTGAGCTTTCAAACATTGATTTTAAGGCAAATGCAACCTACTATCAGGAAGCAAAAATGCAGATGGAACTTTCAAACAAACTTATCTCAAGTTACAAACAGCTTCTGCAAAACGCCCTGCAGTTACTGGATTAATCTTCAACTCTGGCGCGCAGTTCCTGAAGTTCGTATTTTAGTCTGTTTAGTTCGCACTTTATCGGGTCGGGGATTCTGTTGTGCAGTAATTGCCCCTGAATGAATACTCTCTGCTGGACTATGCGCCCGGGGATGCCTACAACGGTTGAATGCTCGGGTACATTGTCTATTACAACGCTTCCCGCGCCTATGTTTGTATAGTCGCCTATTGTAATATTTCCGAGCACTTTTGCTCCCGCGCCTACTGTGACGTTGTTTCCGACGGTCGGGTGGCGTTTTCCCGTGTCTTTGCCCGTTCCGCCTAGTGTTACACCCTGATAAATAAGTACATCATCGCCTATAACTGCAGTTTCGCCGATGACAACACCCATACCGTGGTCGATAAAAAAGTTTTTGCCGATTTTTGCGCGCGGATGGATTTCAATACCCGTAAAAAACCTTGCCGCCTGGGATATGAGCCTCGGGACAAAGGGAATGCGCCATTTTGTAAGCTTATGAGCCAGTCTGTAGGCTAAAAGTGCGTGGAACCCGGGGTAGAGAAGTATTATCTCAAAAAGATTTCTCGCCGCGGGGTCTTTGTCATAAATTGTTTTTATGTCGCTGCAAACGGTTTTAATCCCGCGTACTATAGATAATCCGCGCTTTTTTTCTTTTTCTTCAAATTTTTCTTCCTGCATTAAAAAACGCCTCCCGAGAGGTATCTTTCGCCGTTGTCAGCCAGAATGCAGACTATGATTTTTTCTTTGCCCTCGAAAGAATATTTTTTATCCAGTTCGATTCCCGCTTTTAAAACCGCGCCTGACGATATTCCCACAAGCAGACCCTCTTTTTTGGCGGCTTCTCTTGTGATTTCTATAGCTTCGTCGCCTTTTATGTCTATAACTTTGTCGATTACACTCATATCAAGGGTTTTGGGCACAAAGTTTGAACTTATGCCCTGAATGGCATGTGCTGCCGCAACTCCTTTGGTTAAAAGCGGACTTTCGGCTGCTTCAACGCCATAGGCTTTAATTTTAGGATTCAGTTCTTTAAGTCTTTTTGCACAGCCTGAAATTGTGCCGCCTGTGCCTATTCCCGCAATTATTGCATCCACCCTGCCCTCTGTTGCTTCCCAGATTTCATCGGCTGTTTTTATGTGTGTGAGCGGATTGTCGGGGTTTTCAAACTGTTTTGTTTCAAAAATATTCTTTCCCTCTGTGCGCAATTTTTGTGCAATTTGCGCCGCTTTGTCAACTGCACCCTGCATTCCGAGGTTTTTTGGCGTGAGTACGATTTTTGCACCGTATGCGGCGATGAGTTTTTTTCTTTCATCCGACATATTTTCAGGCATAACGGCAATAAACTCTAATCCCAAAACGCTTGCACACAGCGCAATTCCGACACCCGTATTGCCGGATGTAGGCTCTACTATTACCGTATCGGAGCCTATTTCAAGGTTATCAAGCGCGGATTTAATCATATTGCAGGCCACGCGGTCTTTTATCGACCCTCCGGGGTTAAAATATTCCAGCTTGGCATAGAGATTTTTAGGCTTATAACCGTTATAAGTCCCGTTAACTCTCACTATCGGCGTATTTCCGATTAAATCAAGTATGTTAGAATATAATTTTGGCATATTTCCTTTTGCCTCCCTGCAAAACGCCTTCTTTATCAAGGGCAAAGTCAATTCCTGCAACCTTTTCGCCGTCAAATTTCACACCGCCGCCCGCTATAAGGCGCTTTGCTTCGCCTTTGCTCTGTACAAAACCGAGTTTCAAAAGCACATCAAGGATATTTTCGCCTTTGTCCGCTTTAAATTCCTGTATGTCATCGGGCACACCTTTTTTCTGAACAACATTAATAAACTCGTTTTGCGCTTCCTGTGCGGCTTTCTCGCCTTTGTACATGCGTGTGATTTCATATGCAAGGCGCATTTTTTCATCGCGCGGGTTGTTGTCTTTGTTATAATCTAAATCGGTTAAAAGCAGGTAATACTTGGGCATAAGCTCATCGGGTATGCTCATAAGCTTGCCATACATATCTTTTGCGCTGTCCGTAAATGAAATGCAGTGCTCGGGATAGGTTTTAGACATTTTTACCTGACCGTCCGTACCCTCAATGAGAGGCAGGAGCATTGCAAGCTGGAAGTCCTCAAACCCGTAGTGCGCCTGCACATCGCGCCCCATTAAGAGATTGAAGCGCTGATCCGTTCCGCCGAGTTCAATATCTGCTTTAACCGCAACCGAGTCATATGCCTGCATAAGCGGATAGAAAAACTCTACAACGCTTATGGGGCGCCCGTCTGCGTATCTTTTTGCAAAGTCGTCGCGGGTGAGCATTTTAGCCACGGTTGTTGAAGTTGCGAGTTTAAGCATTTCTACAAAACTCATTGAATGCAGCCAGTCGGCATTGTTTGTAACTTCGGCGCGTTCAATATCCACAACGTTTGACATCTGTTCAAAATAGCTTTTTGCGTTTTCGGCTACCTGCTCTTTTGAAAGTGCGGGGCGGGTTTCGGACTTGCCCGAAGGGTCGCCGACCATAGCCGTTGCGCCGCCTACGATTAGTACAACCTGATGCCCTAGGTCCTGAAATTGTCTGAGTTTGCGCATAACAACGCTGTGTCCGAGGTGCAGGTCGGGACGGGTGGGGTCAAGACCCAGTTTTACGCGCAGCGGGCGGTTTTCATTGTGTGCTTTTTGAAGTTTTGCGGCAAGCGCCATATATCCGTCAGGCAGAACTTCCGCACCGCGGCAGAGGGTTTGCGCCTGTTCGATAAATTTTTGTTCGATTTTTAATTCCTGTGTCATTATTTCCTCAAATTTCAATCTTTTCAATGTTGTTTAAAAACTCATGCAGCGGGATTTGAAACGCATTTGCAATGTCGTTTGCCGTCTCAAGCGAGGGGGTTGTTGTTCCTGCTTCAATCGCACAGATGGTTTTCTTGCTCAAATCCGCCATTTCAGCCAGTGCTTCCTGCGAAAGCCGTCTTTTTGCACGCTCTAAGCGCACCTTCATTCCAAACTTTCTGGTTAATTTAGTCTTTTTGTTTCTCATTGAATAATTCTAATTGCTTAGTAAGTTATTGACAATCCATTATCATTTATATATATTAAATCATGATTTACTAAAATTAACTTATGGGTTACTAATGAACGATAATTTTACACAAAAACTTGATGAAATTGAATACGCACTCTATGAAAATTTATGGCTTTTAACCATTGTCAAACTTGCGCTTGAATACGGTGAAAATGAGCACCAGGCTGGGATTGTAACCATAGTGGACATGGTTATTAAAAAATCCCGAAAAATAAATAACGCATATGAAAATTTAACTTTTGAACTGCACAATTCAAAAAGGGCTTAAATAAGTGTAAGATACTCTTGCTTTCTGGCTTTAAGGGTATTTTGCGGAGCTGCATTTATAAAAGCCCACGGCAGTTCGTTTTGAGTATTATCATAGGGCATTTGTGCCGTGTCCTCAAGGCTTTTGAACTCTCCGCGCTTGTGAAACTCCCTCCATACCTGTTTAAATGCGCCTAAATTGCCGCCTTTTTCGCAGACTTCAATGATGTAGTCCGCAAGCGAAGCGCCAGAGCGCGAGAGCACAGCCTGAACGGCGTCCCACTCGACACTTGAAACGCGGAGCGTCACGCCGATTTTATGCATTTGTTTTTTTAGGTAAGCGATTTTTTTCTCGAGCGACTTTGAATCTTCCTTTATAATATCCTCAAAAGGCGTGTGCGCCTTGGGTATAAGGGTTGCAAGCGAGAAAGTTAAATCAAAACCTTTGTTTTCGTTTTTGAGGTTTTTTGCAAGTTCAACAAGCGCCTTAATATCTTCATCCGTTTCCCCCGGGAAACCTATCATAGTGTATATTTTAAGCCCTTTTAGACCCGATTCGCGTGCGGTTTTCACCGTTTCAAAAATCTCCCTGTCGCTCAGGTCTTTTTTAATTATCTGCCTCATGCGCTCGCTGCCTGCTTCTATAGCAATGGTTGCGGTTTTTTGTCCGCATTCGACAAGGGTTTTAAACAGCTTTTCGTCCGCTAAATCCGCTCTGAGCGAGGATATTGAAAGTTCAACGGGCGAGATTTGATTTTTTTGATGAATAAAGTCGATTATCTTGTCAAAATCAGGGTGTCCCGCCACATATGCGCCTAAAAGTGCGATTTTATCGGTGTATTTAAGGGCATTGTCAATGGAGGAAATAATCTTTTGTGTGTCTAAAAACCGTGCGGGAAGATTCATCCAGCTTGCAAGGCAAAAGTTACACATTTTGGGGCAGCCGCGTTCGATTTCAATAACAAAAGTGTCTTTAAAAAAGCTTTTTTCGCTCAAAATAGGCGTTGCAACGGGCTCATCAAGCTTATCGCGCACAAGTTCCACTTTGTATTTACCGAATTTAGGCACCCAGATGCCTTCAAAGTCTTTTAATTTTTCAAGAAGTTCATCGCGCGAAAGATGGCCGTTTTTTGCAATGAAGTCAAAAACCTTCACCAGAAGCTGCCCTTCGCCTATGCTTATAAAGTCATAAAACTCCTGATAAGGAAGCGGATTGGCATTTACCGCAGGCCCGCCCGCAAAAATAAGAGGGTCGTTTTCGCCCCTCAGGCTTGATTTTAGCGGGATGTTGTATTTTTTGAGCATTTTAACCACCGTTAAAATGTCAATTTCAAAACTTGTCGAAAAGCCCATTACCCTGACATCTTCCACATTGCAGCGCGTGGTTTTTGTATCTGCATAAACGCGCTCGACAAAAACATTGTCCATAAGGTCAATCATTTTAAAAATCGACAGATAGCCCAACGACGCCATGGCAAAATTTTCTATTGCGGGAAAAGCAAACCAGACATTGATTTTCGGGTGTTTATCAAGTTTTTGTGTGTATAAAAATTTCTCCATTATTCTTTTGCTTCCGCCTGATTATTGATTCTTTTTAAATACAGTTCATCAACAAGAACGCAGATGACGCTTGCAATTGCAGGGCCTAAAATTACTCCCCAGAAGCCCAGAAATCTTGCACCCACAAGCAGCGAGATAATTATTGTCAGCGGGTGCATATCCATAAGTTTGCCGAATATTACGGGACGCAGGATTTGATTTTCAAGCCATTGCACAAGCATAAAGACTGCAAAAGTTAAAAGGACAAACAAAAATCCGTGCCCTGCAGCACTTATAAGACCTGCGGCAACGGCAATTGTCGGGCCTATGACAGGAACAATATCGAGTATGAAAGTTACAAAACCCAGAATCAATGCATGTTTGTGACCTATGAGCAGCAGACCGATCATTGTTAAAAAGCCGACAAATGCCATTGAGAGAATCTGTCCGAAAACATACCCGCCGACGCGGTTTGAAATTGTATCTACGATTTCACCCGCGCGGGTTTTGTATTTTTCGGGAAAAAAAGCTATAAAAGCATTTCTGATATGTGTTTCATCATATGCCAGATAAAATATCATAATTGCTACCGCAAGCACTGTGGTAAAAGAGTTTGCGACCATTTTGCCCGCTTCAATGGAGTGGGCAAAAACATTGCTCACAAGCGCCGAGGTGTCGACCTTGAGCGCTTCGGTATTTATAATTTTTGCAAGAGAGAAGCCGAAAATGTTGAAATTTAATACATCTTTTATGTTGTCGATGTAGTTAGGGAAGTTTTCAACCGCAACAATTGCCTGTTTTACGGTTATTGCAAACAGAGGAATTAAAAACCCTAAAACACCCACAAGCAGCAGCAGCAGCAAAAGGCTTACCGCAAGCACGCGGGGCATATACTTTTGCAGTTTGGCAACAACCGGGTTTATTGCGCAGGTAAGGACATAAGCCGCAAAAAGCATAAGCAGAATATCTGCAATATTGCCTGCAAGCACCATAATTAATATAAGAACAAAAAATACCACTATATTTTTTAAAGTTAAATATCTGTCTAAATACGGCATTATGTTTTCTCCCTTTATAAACCTTTTTTATGTTACAATTATTATCACAATTTAGCAAGACAATACAGGATAATATCATGAGCATAAATCAGAACATCAAACCTATAACCCTAAAAACAAACGAAAAAGGCAATCTTGAAATAGGCGGCTGTGACACGCTTGAGCTTGCGGACAAGTACGGAACACCCCTGTATGTTGTGGACGAGGCAACTTTAAGGGGTATTGCGCGTGAGTATAAGAAGGCTTTTTCTAAACTTGAAAACGTTAATATGATGTTTGCTTCAAAAGCGCTTATGACAAGTGCCGTGGCAAAGATTCTCTCTGATGAGGGTTTCGGGTTTGATGTAGTGTCGGGCGGCGAGATTTATACCGTTAAAAATGCAGGCGTGGATATGAAAAACACTACATTTAACGGCAATAACAAAACCGTGGATGAGCTTAATATGGCTCTGGACGCGGGTGTCGGGCATATAAGCGTGGATAATTTCTTAGAGCTTGCCCTGTTAAATGAAATTGCAAAATCAAAAAATATTGTACAGAAAATTTTACTCAGAATCACCCCCGGAATCGAGTGCCACACGCATGAATACATTCAAACGGGGCACCTTGACTCCAAGTTCGGCTTTGACCTCACACAGCTTGATGAGGCGCTCGAGTTGATTTTGGAAGAGTATAAAAACCTTGAATTGACAGGGCTTCATGCACATATCGGCTCGCAGATTTTTGAAACACAGGTTTACTATGACGAAATCGGTGTGATTTTAAAAGAAATTAAAAGAATAAAAGACAAATTCGGCATAGAGCTGCGAGAAATTAACGCGGGCGGCGGTTTGGGCGTGACATATACCGATGAAGACTGCCCGCCTTCGGTTGAAACCATTGCAAATACGATAATTGACTCTATTGAAAAACACTGCACCGAATTGGGGCTTCAAAAGCCTGTTTTATACATTGAACCGGGGCGTTCAATTGTTGCAACGGCAGGTGTGAGCCTGTATACGGTAGGTTCATACAAACAGGTGCCTAACGGCAGAAAATACATAGCAGTCGACGGCGGAATGGCGGATAATCCGCGTCCTTCAATGTACGGTGCGAAGTATTATGCGCAAATTGCAAATAAAAAAGATGAAGAGAACTTTGAAAAAGTAACCGTTGCGGGCAGATTCTGCGAATCGGGCGATATTTTAATAAAAGATATAGAATTAAACTCCCCGCAGGCTGGAGATGTTCTGTGTGTGTACAATACAGGTGCATACGGGTATTCCATGTCTTCAAATTATAACTGTGTTTTAAAACCCGCCATGGTACTTGTAAATTCTTCACAATCTGATATTATAGTTAAAAGACAAACTTACGCCCAGCTTATTCAAAACGATGTAATACCCGATAGAATTTGAGGACACTAAAAGAGTGGATTTTAGCGATTTTTACAGTTTTATATTTTCTCAGTTTCACGAATTGCTAAAATCATTAAGCGTGGTTAAACCCAGCGTCAATATTATTGAAGTTGTCATTTTAATTCTTCTCCTGTGGTATTTTTACCGTAAATACATAAAGGGCACACAGAGTGAAAACCTTGTGCGCGGCATGTTTGTGCTTATTTTTATGTGGATTTTTTCCGAACTTTTGATAAAAATTAACCTGCAAATCTTCGGAATGTTTATAAAAACACTTGTAAGCGTAGTAATTTTCGGTCTTATAGTTATATTCCAGCCCGAGTTAAGGCGTTTTTTAGGCTACATCGGGCAGTCGAACTTTTTTGAAAATGTAATTTTAAACCGTAAACACTTTAGCGCCAAAAAACAAAAAATCGATGTCGTAAAAGAACTTATAGAAACGATTAAATACCTTTCCAAGTCCAAAACAGGCGGTCTTATTGTTTTACAGAGGGCAAACTCGCCCGTGAATCACTCGGATGTCGGTACAAAGCTTGACGCTGACGTGTCGCAGGAACTTTTACTTACAATTTTTTACCCCTCAACACCGCTTCATGACGGCGCGGTTATAATCGAAGGTGAAAAAATCCTCTCCGCGGGTGTACTTTTGCCGCTTACGGAGGACCCAAAACTCAGCTGGCGCTACGGAACGCGTCACAGAGCGGCAATAGGAATCACTGAAACGTCCGATTGCGCCTGTATTGTGGTGTCCGAGGAAACAGGCGATGTATCTATCGCCATTGACGGCGCACTTAAAAAGTATGAAGATTTAGGTCAGCTTAAAGTTGACCTGTTAAGGATTTTAGGCTATGAAGCCGAGGTTGAAGAGCAAAAGCCCGCGATTTTTAATCTGGATAAATTTCTCTCGGGTAACAAACCTTCGCCTAAAAAGTAAGGCGGCTACCCTTTTTGTCTAATGAAGCAAAGCGCGGTTTTATTTATTATAAAGCTGTATGGAAAGTTTTGTTGCGCAAAAAAATATACAAAAAAACGAAAGACAAAGAGCCAAAGAGTATCTGCTGCACTACCTTGGCGAATTAAAGCTGCATTTTAATTTAGATGACAGTGACATCATAAAAATTTTAAGAAATTCTTATTTTGAATTAAACAAAGAGAGTATTGTCCAAAAGTGGCTGAGTGTGATAAAATCATTTTTGCGCTAATCCCGTAAACGGAAAGTAAAATGATTATAAAAAAATTGCCCTTGGGCCCTATAGAAGCAAATACTTATATAATTTTTGACAAAAATTCACGCGATACCGCCCTGGTTGAAGTGTCGGGCGATGCACAAAAAATTAAACAGGAACTCGATACACTCGGTGCCAATTTGAAATATATTCTTTTAACGCACGGGCATTTTGACCATGTCTTTGCGGTTAATGATTTAAAAAAACTCTGCCCGCAGGCAAAGGTATTTTTAAATAAAGAAGATGAAGTTTTAACGGAAAATATAGCGGCACAATGCGCGCACTTTGGCATAGCGGGAATTGAAAAACCGAAAATCGATGATTATGTCGATGAAAATACCGGGCTTTCACTCGGTGATATTAAAATAAAAGTAATCCACACTCCCGGACACTCAAAAGGTTCCGTATGCTATCTTGCAGAAAATGACCTGTTTTCCGGCGATACCCTCTTTTTTGAAGAAATCGGGCGCTGCGACCTTTTTGGAGGAAGTTTTTCGCAAATAGAAAAAAGCATAAGAGAAAAGATTTTTATACTTGATAAAGATATTATCGTCCATCCGGGACACGGCCAGGACACAAGTGTTGCCCATGAAGTAAAGTATAATGCATATTTTGGAGAAAATGCGAGGTATTAATAAAAATGGAAGTAAATTACGATAAACTTTTGGATAAAGCAAAAGAAGTCAGCAAAAACTCATACTCGCCCTATTCAAAATTTAAAGTCGGCGCTGCGGTTTTGTATGAAAGCGGAAATATTTATCTCGGTGTGAACGTTGAAAACGTAAGCTACGGAATTACCCTGTGCGCAGAGAGAAGTGCCGTTGCAAGTGCCGTATCGGCGGGTGAAAAAACAAAAATAAAGGCAATTGCGGTATATTCGCCCAATCAGAAAAACTGCCTTCCCTGCGGTGCCTGCCGCCAGTGGCTGGCAGAGTTTGCGCCTGATAATTCACATGACCTGAAAATAATTCTTGAAGGCTGCAAGGGCGAAAGCGTTGCATGGGGATTGGATGAAATCTTCCCTGCGCAAAAAGTACGCAAACTTGCTAAACAGTAGCACTTTCGCCTTTTTTAATCTT
>ERZ1090881.149-NODE-149-length-35770-cov-18.479210_pt1 | contig 35770 bp, 33 predicted proteins | sample MGYA00478470_ERZ1090881 | MGnify/ENA primary metagenome ERZ1090881 (study PRJEB33644, sample SAMEA5815736) | chicken gut metagenome | biome: Chicken; feature: Gastrointestinal Tract; material: Caecum | place: Ireland | collected 2019-01-01 | study: A study of the...
GTACTCATTCCCATACAATCTAATATTTTTTGTCCAAACTTTGGGGGTCACTTCAGACGGCGCGGCGGCAATTTTTATTTTTTTGCGGCAGAGGGTTGTCATTTGCCTGTATTTTTGCTATACTATAACTGCCACTTAAACTCAATCTTGCTATACTGGGATACGAATCGGCATTTCGTATCTCTATTTCCCTGTATAGCGGAGTTTGAGTGGCGTCAATCGGGGATACAATGCAGGGCGTGTCTCCGATCGGAGCACGCTTTTTCGCGTCGTGAAAAAATGTTTGGAGGTGTAGGATATGAAACGAAAAATTTGGACAGTACTGCTGACAGCGCTTTTGGTGCTGTCCTGCATCGTTGTCTTTGCTGCGTGCGGTCCGTCCACCGACAGCGGTGACAACGGCGACAATCCGCCCGTCGTCACGCCCGGCGATCCCGACGAGGAGCCCGATACGCCCGGCGATCCCGACGCGCCGCATGAACATACATATACGGACGAAGTGTCGACGCAGCCGACATGCACGCAGGAGGGCGTAATGACCTACACCTGCACCTGCGGCGACAGCTATACGGAAAGTATTCCGATGACTGCGCATATCGAGGTGATCGACGAAGCGGTCGCGCCCACTTGCACAAAAACAGGGCTGACGGAGGGCAAGCATTGCTCCGTCTGCGGCACTGTGCTCGTCGAGCAGGAAGTTGTTCCGACGACGGAACACAACTATATTGACGGCTTCTGCGATGCTTGTGGGGCAGAGCGAGAACCTACCGAGGGGCTTGAATTCAAACTTTCCGACGATGGGACTCAATATTCCGTCACCGACTATACGGGCACAGCGACGCAAGTGTATATTCCTTCTGTCTATGAAGGACTTCCTGTTACAAGCATCAGCAGATATGCTTTTTCATCAGCGGCATACATTGATGAAATTATTATACCGGCAAGCCTTACATGGATAGAACCGTTTGCTTTTGCAGGGTGCCGTTCGCTAACAAGTTTTACCGTAAATGAAGATAGTCTGTCTTATTGCGTAATCGACGATATTCTGTTTTCCAAGGATCAAAGGTCGCTCATATGCTATCCTGCCAAAAAAGAAGGCGCGACATATCAAATTCCGAATGGCGTGGAAGCTGTTTTTAATTCGGCATTTGAGGGGACGCAAAACCTTTCCCATGTTACCATTCCCGACAGCGTAACAATTTTAGCTACTTATGCTTTCTATAACAGCAGCTTAACAAGTGTTATCATAGGAAATGGCATAGAGGAAATACTTTTGTCCGTTTTTGAGAACTGTACGAATTTGAAAAATGTTCAATTCGGAAGTGGCTTAATTCGTATTTGGGATAGCGCATTTCGCTTTTGTTCCAACCTTGAGTCGATTGTAATTCCGGAAGGGGTCACTTCAATCGGAAATGGTGTCTTTATGAATTGCACGAAGCTTGTCAATATCACAATTCCCGACAGTGTCACAAGCATTGGACAGTATGCGTTTGAGGGAACTGCATACTATAAAGACGAGGCGAATTGGGAAAATGGTATCCTCTATGTCGGTAATCATGTGATCAAAGCGGATTATAACGTCGAATCGTCTCCGTCTATCCGAGAAGGGACTAAAACGATAGCGGATTTTGCATTCTCAGACTGCAGTCATTTGATTGCAATCCTGATTCCAAATAGCGTCATAAGCATTGGGCAGTATACGTTCTCTGATTGCAGCAGTCTTACAAGCGTGACATTTGAAGATCCCGAGGGGTGGTACCGTACCATAAATATAGGCGCGGCGAGCGGGACGGATCTTGCAAGTGAAGATCTCTCCGATCCCGCAACGGCGGCAGAATATTTGAAAGAAACATATTATAATCGTTATTGGTACAAACGATAACCCATGAAACAGCGCCCCGCGCGGCAACGCGCGGGGCACTGTTATGTGTAAATTGCGGCAAAATGTTGCAATTGGTAAGAAATATGTCCGATTTTGCAAGCTTTTTTTGCACAGTTCTTGCATTGCGGGGGCGAGTGTGCTATAATCAAAAGCAAGAAAACGCATTGAGGCAATTTATGTTCGAGATCAAAGCTAACACGCTGCAATTTTCCCGCAACGGGGAGACGGTCGTCATCTATGCGCAGGGGCAGGATGCGCTCCGCGTGCGCGCGACGATGAACTGCGCCTTTGACGACAGGGACTGGGCGCTCGAGGGCGCTCCCGTCGGGGAAGCCGAGATTCGCCTTGAAGGGGATGGCGCGGTCATCACAAACGGCGCGATCTCCGCGCGCGTCGACCGTCTCGGCAAAATTCGCTTCTACAAAAGCGGCGTGCAGATCTTGGAGGAGTACTACCGCTGCTACGAGTACGACATGCCGCACACGCCTTCGCTGCGCATTGTGGCGCGCGAGTATAAGCCCATCCGCGGCGGCGACTACGAGTGTACGCTGCGCTTTGAGGCGCAGAAGGAAAAGCTGTACGGCATGGGGCAGTACCAGCAGGACTGCCTGGATCTGAAAGGCTGCACGCTGGAGCTTGCCCAGCGCAATTCGCAGGCGAGCGTGCCATTTCTTCTCTCCTCGCTCGGCTACGGGTTTTTGTTCAATCAGCCCGCCGTCGGCAGGGCGACCTTTGCCAAGAATGTCACCGAGTGGCACGTCGAGAGCGTGCGTCAGCTCGACTACTGGATCACCGTCGGCTCGCCGAAGGAGATCCTCGCAAACTACACCGCGCTCGCGGGCCGCGCACCCGAATTTCCCGAGAACGCATTGGGGCTCTGGCAGTGCAAGCTGCGCTACCGCACGCAGGAGGAGGTGCTCTCCGTCGCGCGCGAGTATCACCGCAGGGGCATTCCCCTCGACGTCATCGTCATCGATTTCTTCCATTGGACGCGGCAGGGAGAGTGGAAGTTTGACCCCGTCTACTGGCCCGATCCCGCCGCAATGGTGCGCGAGCTCAGGTCCTACGGCATCCGCTGCATGATCTCTGTGTGGCCGACCGTCGACAAAAAGAGCGAAAATTTCGCTGAAATGCGCGAAAGGGGATTGCTCATCCGTCCCGAGCGGGGCAGTCAGTGCTTTGACTTTTTGGGCGACTCCTACCTTTACGATGCGACCAACCCCGCCGCGCAGGCGTACCTTTGGGACAAGTGCCGCCGGAATTACTTTGAGGACGGCATCGACATGTTCTGGCTGGACGAGGCGGAGCCCGAGTACACGGCGTACGACTTCGACAACTACCGTTACTATCTCGGCACCGATTTGCAGGTGGGCAACGTCTATCCCGTCATGCACGCCAAGGCGTTCTGGGACGGGCAGACGGCGGCGGGGCAGAAGGACATCTGCAACCTCATCCGCTGCGTCTGGGCGGGCAGTCAGAAGTACGGCGTCGTGCTGTGGTCGGGCGATGTCATCGGCAATTTCGAGACGCTGCGCGACCAGTTTGCCGCGGGGCTCAACGTCTCGCTCGCGGGCATTCCCTGGTGGACGACGGATATCGGCGGGTTCTTCGTGGACGTCACCGCGCCCGGGCATAAGGAATTGCTCATCCGCTGGTTCGAGTGGGCGACCTTCTGCCCTGTCCTGCGCCTGCACGGCGACAAGGGCCCGTGCGAGAGCAAACCGCTGGACGATCGGGACTGGGGCGGCGGCTTCTGCCATACGGGGCGGGACAACGAGCTGTGGAGTTACGGCGAGGACGTGTACGAGATTTTGAAGCACTACGTTACCGTCCGCGAACAGCTCAAGTCCTACTTAAAGCAGGTCATGCGCGAGGCGAGCGAGAACGGTTCTCCCGTCATGCGCGCCATGTTCTACGAGTTCCCCGACGATCCCGCGTGCTGGGAGACGGACGAGCAGTACATGTTCGGCAGCCGCTACCTCGTCGCGCCCGTGCTGTACGCGGGCATGACGGAGCGGGAAGTCTACCTGCCTGCGGGCGAGTGGAAAAATATGGCGACGGGCAAGGTGCTCGCGGGCGGACAAAAGGTAACAGTTGCCGCGCCGCTTGAGGTCATCCCCGTGTTTGAAAAATTGTAAATACCAAAGAAGCCGGGAGGGGAGCCATGGAGGAGCGCGCAAGAGAAAAGAGCCTGCCTCGGCTCAATCTGCGCCCTTTCCTCGTGCTTGCCGTCGGGCTGATCTGCGGCATCTATCTGAGCTATCGGGCATCTGTGGGCGTGCGTCCCGCGGATGCCCTTGTCTTTGCGCTGTTTTTGCTGCTGCTCGCGCCGCCCTTTGCATGGCGGCGCGTTCTGGCGGTTGTCGCCTTGTTCACCGTCGCCGCAGGGCTGGGCGCGGGGCTGTTTTCCCTCGCGTGTTCCAATTTTACGTCGGGCGCCCGGGAGGGGGAGTACACGGTGACGGGTACGGCGCAGACGGTCTCCGTGTACAACGGCTACTGTGTGGCGACGCTCTCTGACCTCTCCTTTGACGGCGCTTCACAGGGCGGCAACATGCGCGCAACCCTCCCCTCGGAAGCCGTGCGCCCCGGGGACGTGGTCACATTTTCGGCGAACGTATCCCGAAATTTGTTGCCATCGGCGGGCGGAAGGGCGTCCGATCTCGCTTCCGACCTGCGCTATACCGCTTCGCCCGCCGCCTGCGAGGTCACGGGGAAATCGGGCAATCTCTTCCTTCGCGCTAACGCGGCGCTCTATGACGTGCTGTTTGCGGAGATGGACCGCGACTGCGCGGGCATCGCCTACGCGCTGCTGACGGGCAATTCCGCGGGCATCGACGGGGGACTGCTGGACGAGACGCGCACGGGCGGCATCGCGCACGTATTTGCCGTCTCGGGCCTGCATATCGGCATTTTGTACGGCGCCGTGACGCTCTGCCTGCGTCCGCTCCTTCGGCGGTGGTCCTTTGTCCCCGCGCTCTGTCTGGCGGCGGGGTACTGCGCGCTGTGTGCGTTCACGGTGTCCAGCGTACGCGCCCTCATCATGTGCGCCGTCGCGGGCGTCATGCGCTTTCGCGGCGCGAAGTACGATCTTTTGTCCTCGCTGAGCTTTGCCGCCGTCCTCACGCTGCTCCTCTCTCCCGCCAAGCTGCTCTCGGTCAGCTTTCAGCTCTCCTACGGCGCGGTCGCAGGGCTGGCGCTCTTCTCCGGTTCCTTTTCGCGCGGACTGAAAAAGCTGCACGTAGGGCGCATCTTCTTCCCCGCGCGGCTGGCGGACGCGCTCGCCTCGAGCGCCGCGGTGCAGATCTTCACCTTTCCCCTGATGATGGAGGCGTTCGGCTATTTCTCCGTCTGGGGGACGCTGCTCAACCTCGTCGTCATTCCCGCGCTGCCCGTACTCTTTCTGCCCCTCATCGTCTGCGGGTTCTTATCCGCGCTTTTCCCCGCCGCTGCGCCCGTCCTGCTGGCGCTGCCGGAGGGGCTGCTGTCCGCCTTTTTGTTCTGCTTTTCCTCGGCAGACTTCTCCGCCGTGCTCGCGGGGTTCGCGCTCGGCGCGGGCGGCATCGTCTGGTTTGCGGGCATGGTCACTTTGAGCGGCAGGGTGCGCCTTTCTGCGCTCGCGCGCGGGTTGCTGACCGCCGCGCTCGCCGCCTCTTTTGCGCTTGTCGTGTGCGCGGAGAATATCGTCTTTTCGGGCTGTCGCATCGACGTCACGGGGTATTCGGGCGGGGACTGCGCCCTCGTGCGCGAGGGAGGACGCGCGGTGCTCCTCGTGGACGGCGATGTCTCGCTCGCGACCTGCGAGGACTTTCTCGACCGCACCTACGGCGGGCAGCTGGACGCGGTCATCGTCCTCTCCTCGGACGGGGCGAGCGCCGTCAACGTCGCGGCGTTCCTGCCCGCGGACGTCATCTACACCTATGAGGAGGTGGAGACGGGGCTGCGGGAGACGCATATCGTGCGCGCCGACCGCATCGAGCTGGGCGGCATGCGCTTTGTCTACGAGGGCGCGGACAGGCTGGTGCTTACGGCGGAGAACGTCGCCGTGGAGTTCTCCTTTGAGGGCGATCCGGTGCTTTTCGCCGATTTATCGGTGCAAACGTGCGAAACGCGCTTGAAATACCTGCTCAAAGATGGTATAATCAGGGTGCTATGAAGTTTGTTGAGCTTGCAAAATCACTCAAAGAGGGCGTTGCGCCCGTCTACCTTGTCGAGGGGGAGGAGAGTTACTTCCGCGATCACGCCGTGGAGAGCATCCGCGCCGCGTGCCATATCGCCAATCCCGCCCTCAACGACGTGCGCTACGAAGGGGACGCCCTCAAGGGCGATCTTCCCTCACTCGTGCGCGCGCTGGAGACGCTGCCCTTTCTGGACGAAAAGCGGCTGGTGCGCGCGTATGAGTTCTACCCGAGCGAAAAGGAGTGGGAGACGCACTTCAAGGCGTACTGCGCCTCGCCCAATCCCACGACCGTCTTTGCCATCGTCAACGCGGGCAAAAAGACGGGCGCCGCCGACCTCAGAAAAAAGGCGGGCGTGACCTATGTGGACTGCGGACGGGAGGACGAGGAGATGCTCGCGCGCTGGGTATTCGGCGTGGCGAAGCGCAAGGGGCTTGCGATGGACGGCGATGCCGCCTCCCTCATGGTGCGCTTCTGCAACCGCGACGCCGCGCGCATGAAGCTGGAGACGGAAAAACTTGCGCTCGTGCTCGGCGAGGGGGCGCGCATCGGGCGGGACGCCGTGGAGGCGTACGTCGCCAAGGATACAGAGTACAAGATCTACGAACTGACGCAGGCGGCGTCGGGGAAAAACTATGCCCGCTTCATGGAGATCCTCTCCGATCTTCTTCAGAAGGGGTACGACGAGCACGCCTGCCTTTCGGCGCTGACGGGGCACTTCCGCACGCTGTACGAAGTCTCTGTCTCCGCCGCCTCGGATGCGGAGCTTTCCAAGACGCTGGGCGTCAAGCCGTACGCCGTACAGAGGAACAGGCAGACGGCGGCGCGGCTGGGGCGGGAGCGCGTGCGGACGCTGTACGAACAGCTCTATGCGCTCTCCTCGGGCGCCAAGAGCGGGAAATTTGCCAAAACAGGCGCACTTTTTGACGCGATCGCGAAAATATTTTACGCGTAAGGCGATTTTTTCAGGGAAACGCGTTGCATTTTTTGCGAAAAAAAGTATAATAGGGAAGAAAGGGGTCGCCGCCGCGCGCGGCGAAAAGGAGGGAACGGCAGATGCGTACGCCTCAGCAGGTCTGGGAGGGCATCCGGGGCATCTTTTCAAACTTTGCGGGCAACTGGATCATCGTCATCGAAGCGGTCTTTTTGTTCCTGCTCATCTACTTCGTGCTCAAAACGCTGTACGAAAATAATGCCAAAAAGCTCATTGCGCTCTATGTGTTCCTGCTCGTCTGCACGGGCGCGATCACGCTCTTTTCCGAGCACCTCACGGCCGAACTGTTCTATATCTTCGTCATGCTCATGTCGCTGTTCTTTCTGCTGCTCTTCAGCGTGGAGATCAAGCGCTCGGTCTGGAACGTTGCGGGCAAGCGCGTGCATCCCGTCCAGGGGGCACAGGCGGCAAAGAACAACGCCGTCAGTGCGCGCGCGGACGAGTATATCTCGGGCATCGTCAAGGCGGTGCAGAGCCTTTCCAAGAGCAACACGGGCGCGCTCATCGTGCTCTCCAACGGCAATCTGCCCAAGGAGATCATCGACAGCGGCGTCACGCTCAACGCCAACATCTCCAATCAGCTCATCGAGGGCATCTTTATTCCCAAGGCGCCTCTGCACGACGGCGCCATGGTCATCTACGGCGATAAAATTCAGGCGGCGGGGTGCTTCCTGCCGCTCACGCAGAAGGACTTCCCCAAGGATTACGGCACCCGCCACCGCGCGGGCATCGGCGTGACCGAGGTCGCGGACGTCTCCACGATCATTGTCTCCGAGGAGACGGGCATCGTCTCCTACGTCAAGCGCGGCGAGATCACCCGCTACGTCGATTCGGAGAGCCTGAAAAAGTATCTCAAGGACTACTACTGGAAGGAATTTAACAGCGGGGGCAAAAAAGCATGAAATTCTGGTCTTTTCTCGGCAAATTATTTACGCATAACGTGCCCCTCAAGCTGCTCGCCATCGTGCTTGCGGTCGCCGCGGTCATCGTCATCAACGCCATATGAAGTCATGTCTGCGCATCCCGCGCGTTCTCATCCCGCGGGAAGGGTTTGAAACGTGGGCGGTCATCGCCCGCGACCAGTTTACCTCCGATCGCGAATACTGGAAACGCGTAGAGCGCTGCGTCGGGGACGCGCCCTCTACGCTCAACTTTATTCTTCCGGAGATCGATTTGGGCGAGGACGACGCGGCGCGCATCGAAGCCGAACGCGCCGCCATGTACGCCGCTTTGGAGAACGACACGCTCAGCAAGCTGACGCGCGGGCTCGTCTTTACCGAGCGGACCACCCGCACGGGCGTGCGGCGGGGCATCCTCGTCTGCATCGACTTGGAGCAATTCAGTCTTGAGGCAGGCGTCTCTGCGCCCATCCGCGCGTCCGAGCAGGTCATTCCAAGCCGCCTCATCGTCCGCGTCGCCGAGCGCAGGGCGACGCCGCTGGAGTTTCCGCACACCATCCTCTTTTACCGCGATAAAAAGGACAGGGCGGTCAAGGACCTGCTGCGCGAGGAGCTCGAACAGCTCTATGACTTCGACCTCATGGAGGGCGGCGGGCATCTGACGGGCTGGTTCGTCCCCGACTACATTGCGGCGGACGTTATTAACTATCTGTACACCAAGGGCGATCCCATGTTCGCGGTCGCAGACGGCAACCACGCCGTCGCCGCGGCGAAGCAGTACTGGGAGGAGTTAAAACCCGCGCTGCGGCAGGAGGAACTTGCAAACCATCCCGCGCGCTTTACCCTCGTCGAGATGGTCAATATCTGCGATCCCGCCGTCGTGTTTCATCCCATCCACCGCCTCGTGAAGGACGTGGAGACGGAGGCGTTCTGCGACTTTGTCATGCGCAGCGTCAAATGCAAGCGGGAGGGCAACGTCATCACGGGGCTGCCTGCGGGCATCGCGGGCGTGCGCATTGCAGACGAGCTGTGCGAGAAGTTTGTCCGCGTCAACGGCGGGCGCATCGACTATATTCACGGCGCAAAGCGCCTGCAATCGTGTGCCGCGGAGGAGGACTGCGCGGGCATCTTATTGACCGCGATGGACAAAGAGGACTTCTTCCCCGCCTTAAAGGGAGGCGCACTGCTCCCCAAGAAGGCATTTTCGCTCGGCATGAGCAAGGAAAAGAGATATTATCTGGAAGGCAGAGAGATCAGCTATGATTAAAGTTTGTAAATTCGGCGGCACATCCATGGCGGACGGCATCACGATGCTCCGCGTCAAGAGCATCATCGAGAGCGACCCCGCGCGCCGCTATGTGGTGGTGTCCGCGCCCGGCAAGCGCTTCGGCGGCGATATCAAGGTCACCGATCTTTTATATGAAACGTACGATAACGTCGTCGTCAGCGGCGAGACGGGCGCCGCGTTCGAAAAGATCTGCGAGCGCTTCCGCGGCATCGTCTCAGAACTCAAGCTGGATATGGATATCGACGCCATCCTCGCCGAGACGGGGGAGGCAATCGTCAAAGAGGCATCGCCCGACTTTTGCGCATCGCGCGGGGAGTACCTCTCCGGGCGGGTCATGGCGGAGCTTCTCGGCATTCCCTTCATCGACGCGCGCGACGTCGTCAAGTTCGGTCCCGACGGAAAGCTGGACAACAAGCGCACCTACGCGTTGCTTGCGGAGGCACTCAAGGGCAAGAAGCGCGCGCTGGTCACGGGTTTTTACGGCGAGGACGCAAACGGCAGGGTCAAGACCTTTTCCCGCGGCGGCAGCGACATTTCGGGCGCCATCGTCGCGCGGGCGGCGGGTGCGGACCTGTACGAAAACTGGACGGACGTCAGCGGATTTCTGGCGTGCGATCCCAGGATTGTAGAAAATCCCGTGCCCATCCGCTCCCTCTCCTACAAGGAGCTGCGCGAACTCTCCTACATGGGCGCAAACGTGCTGCACAGCGAGTCCATCTTCCCCGTGCGCGAGGTGGATATCCCCATCCGCATCAAGAATACTTTCCGTCCCGAGGACGAGGGGACGGAGATCCTGCCCACTTCCCGCTATACATACAGCGGGCGTCGGGTCACGGGCATCGCGGGCAAGAAGAATTTCACCGTCATCTTCCTGGAAAAATCGCTCATGAACGAGGAGATCGGCTTCACCTACCGCACGCTCGCCGTCTTTATGAAGCACGGCATCTCCTTCGAACACATTCCCACGGGCATTGATACCATGTCCTTTGTCATCGACAGCGCCGAACTGAAAGGCGGTCTATTGGAAGAGATGTGTGATGAGATCAGGGCGGCAGTCAATCCGGACAGCCTGCGAGTCATCAACGATATCGCGCTCATTGCGGTCGTCGGTCACGGTATGACGCGCAGCGTCGGCGTCAGCGCCCGCCTGTTCGAGGCGATCGCGCGCGCAGGGGTGAACGTCAGAATGATCGACCAGGGCTCCTCCGAGCTGAACATCATCGTCGGCGTGGACAACGAAAATTACGAGCGCACCTTGAAGGCGGTCTACGAAGAATTTTTTGATTGATTTGAATAAATGAGGTGCATATGCGCCGCGGGACAGTTGTCCCGCGGCGCATATGATAGAAAAACGGCGTCGTTTTTGCATGTGTTTTATACGAATGCGCCGCCGCGCAGCTGCGCGGCGGCGCATTCGTTCAAGCCGCATCGGCGCGCGACTTATCTTGTGCAAAATTTTTGCCGCGGGGTACTTGCAAACTGTCTGTAAGTGTGCTATACTGAGTATGGCACAAAACTAAATTGTCCAAGTAATGGATACGAAGAGGCATATCGTATCTCTATTTTCCGTTACTTGGAAAGTTTTGTGCCAACAATCGGAGATACTACATGCAGGGCGTGTTTCCGATTGGGAGCACGCTTTTTTACGCCCTGTAAAAGGAGGAGCGGAATATGAAGCAAAAAATTCTTGTCATGCTGCTTGCCACGGCCATGGCGCTCTCCTGCGCGTTCAGCTTTGCGGCATGCACCGAGACGCCGACCGCAGACAGCGATCCCGTTGTAGCGCCCGGCGACGATGAGACGCCCACAACGCCCGGTGGAGAGGATCCGACAACGCCCGGCGAGGAGCCCGACACGCCGGAAGTGCCGCATACGCACACGTTTGCCTCCGACTGGACGTTTGATACCACCTCGCACTGGCACAGGGCGACCTGTTCCCACGCGGATGCCGTCAGCGGACAGGAGAAACATACATACGGCGACTGGACGCAGATCCGTGCGGCGACCTGCACGCGGCAGGGTCTGCGGGCACATACATGCACCGCCTGCGGGTACGAGGAGCAGCAGGCAGTGCGCACCCTTTCGCACGAGTACGCGGGCGATACCTGCACCGTGTGCGGCTCCTATAGCCCCGCATTTTTCGAGGAACATGCTTCGCAGGGGCTGTTGTTTGACCCGCTTAACGGGACGATTAGCGGTCTCGGGACATGTACGGATACCGAGATCGTCATTCCGATGACCTATGGGGGATTGCAGATCACGGGGATCGTCACCAATGTATTTTCGGAAAATACCTCGATCACGAGCGTGATCATTCCCGACACGGTGGAGACCATCGGCTCGTATGCGTTTGCCGGTTGCACCAACCTCAGGCATGTGACGATCGGCAATGGCGTGACGCAAATCAGCCGGGGCGCATTCGCCAATACCGCGCTGACGGAGATCGAGCTCCCTGACAGCCTGACGGCGATCGACGGCTCAGCCTTTGAACATACGCCCCTTTTCAACGATGAAAGCAATTGGGAGAACGGCGTATTCTATGCCGGGGAGCATCTGCTGCAGGCGGATCCGGATACCCTCTCCGGGGCGTGCGTCATCCGCGACGGCACGCGGACTATCAGCGATTACGCGTTTTCCGGTTGCACTGCGCTCACGTCCGTCACGATCCCGGACAGCGTCGAGAGCATCGGTTATTCTGCGTTTGCAGGCTGTAAGGGTCTGACCGAGATTGCGATGGGCAGCGGCGTTACGGCCGTCGACAATTTTGCGTTCACAGGCTGTACGGCACTGGAAAAGGTAAGCATCAGCGATCTTGCGGCATGGTGTAAAATCTCCTTTGATCTCGTCGATTCCAATCCGCTGAACTATGCGCATCACCTCTGTCTCAACGGGCAGCCGTTGACCGAGCTCGTCATCCCCGGCGGGATCGAAGAGATCGGATGGAATCAATTTAAGGGCTGTACCGATCTTGTCAGCGTCACCATTCCGGACAGTGTGAACCGCATCCGTAAGGATGCATTTTCGGGCTGCTCGGAGCTCAAAGAACTTTCACTCGGGTATGGGCTGACGACCATCGAACTGTATGCCTTCGCGTATTGCGAAAAATTGCCTTCCGTCGCCATTCCTGAGAGCGTCACGACGATCGGCGGATACGCGTTTACGGACTGTTTTCAGCTCGCAGAGATCGGGCTGCCGGACAGTGTGACCTCTCTCGACGGCCTGGCACTTGAAGATACGGCGTACTGGAACGACGAGAGCAACTGGGAGGACGGCGCGCTCTATCTGGGCAACCATCTGCTCAGGGTGAATGCGGACGAAGCTTCGGGCGAATTTGTCGTTCGGGAGGGCACGCGCACGATTGCCGGCGGGGCATTTCGGGAGTGCAGCGCGCTCACAAGCATCGTACTGCCCGAAGGGCTTGTCGTGATCGGGGAAAGCGCGTTCGAGAACTGCTTCCGCCTGACGGAGATCGTCATCCCCGAGAGCGTTACTCTGATCGGAATGCTCGCCTTCCATTGGTGCACGGACCTGACGCAGATCACCATTTCCGGCGGCGTGCGCACGATTGGGCAGAACGCCTTTGATGGCTGCTATGCGTTGGAGCGCGTGACGTTTGCACAGACGCAGGGCTGGTGTGAGGATACGTGGCAGGGTTGGCTTGCGATCGACGTCAGCGACCCCGCCCGCAATGCGGAATTGCTCCGCCTTGGCTCCAACGTCTGGGAGCGCACCGAATAAAAAATAAAACATGCGCCGCGGGACAACTGTCCCGCGGCGCATATGATACAAAAATGGCGTCATTTTTGCATACGTTGTGTACTTATGCGCCGCCGCGCAACCGCGCGGCGGCGCATGTCACGCTGTCTTTTGTATGGAATAGGAAAAACGCCATGAAAAAAGCTCCCCGAGGGGAGCTTTTGATTTTCTTAGTTGCCTTAGTCAGCCTTGAAGGGCAGGAGCGCCGCAATGCGCGCGCGCTTGATGGCAACGGCGAGCTCGCGCTGGTGCTTTGCGCACGTACCGGTCATGCGGCGGGGCAGGATCTTGCCGCCCTCGCTGATGAACTTGCGGAGCTTGTTCGTCTCCTTATAGTCGATCGTGCTCTTTTCCTGGCAGAAGAGGCAGACCTTCTTATAATTCTGACGCTTATAGTTTTTCTTGGCGGGACGCTCGCGGCCTTCGCGTGCAGCGGGCGCTGCTTCGCGGGCCTCGGGGGCTGCAGTCTCGGCAGCAGCGGTCTCCGTCACAACCGTATTCTCTTCCATCTCAATTCTCCTTATAATATTTCAGCCTTTCAGAAGGGGATGTCCCCGTCGTCGTCAAAGGCTTCGAGCGCGGGCTTCTTCCTGGGAGCCGCACTCTGGGGGTTCGCAGCGGGCGCACTGTAAAAGTCATCCCCGCTCTGCTGCTTGGGGGTGAGGAATTCCACGTCCTGTGCGACGACGTCGACCGACGTGCGGCGCACGCCGTCGTTGCCCTCGTACTGGCGGATCTGAAGATCTCCGTAGACGGCGATCTTGTGACCCTTCTTGGTGTAGCGCGCGACGGTCTCGCCGAGGCGACGCCATGCCGTCACGTTGTAGAAGTCCGTCTGGCGCTCCTCCTGTCCGGAATAGCGGTTGACGGCAACGCCGAAGCGGCATACGGAAACGCCGCCGGCGGTCTCCGTGAGTTCCGGATCGCGCGTCAGATTTCCGATCAATAACACCTTTGTCATCTTACTTTTCCTCGACTTTCGTGATCATGCGTCTTAAGACGTCGTCGGAAATGCCGGCAACACGGTCAAGTTCTTTCACCGCTGCGCCGTCCGCATGGAACGTCATAAGTGCGTAGAAGGCATCCGTCTTGAACGCGATGGGGTACTGCGTCTTCTTGACGCCCCACTTGTCCATTGCCTCGACGGAGCCGCCCATCGTCGTGACGATATCGGCGTACTTCTTGAGTTCCGCCTCTCTCGCCTCTTCTTCCATGTCGCTGCGAAGAAGAATGAGCATCTCGTACTTCTGCATTTTTGTTTCACCTCCCGGTCTTATTCGGCATATCTTCCCGATATGCAAGGTAAAAAGCGGACGATTTTCGTCCGCTTTTGTATTGTACAATATTTTCGCGCGCAAGTCAACGGATTTTTCGCGCCTGCGTGCCGATTTTTTCTATGATTTTCCGCGTTTTCGCTCAGGAGAGCGCAGTCAGCAGGTACTTCGTATAGCCGAGCAACCCTTCGAGGGTGAACTCGTTGAGGTTTTCATAGATGACGCCGTCTGCGGGATACACTTCGGGCAGGACGGCGTAGGGATTTTCGTCGATGACGCCGTGCAGGTACAGCTCCCAAAGGGGCATTTCATGCAGCGCGTCGTCTGCGGCGCGAATTGCCCCGGCGAGCGCGGAGAGGGGCATGTCCGCCTCCTCGCCAAGGAGCAGATACCACGTCCCTGTCAGGCAGCGCTCGACCTCGGCGGTGCATCTTTCGCCCTCCTGCGTCCAGGTCGCGATCAGCCTGCCGTTTTGCTCGGAGACGGTAAGAGCGTCCGCCGTGAGCAGCGCGGGGCGCAGTGAGCCGGGCGCGCCCGTCGCGGGATCGGATGCAGGGTCGTAGGAGGCGATCATCTCCGCATATTTCCGCCCGCCGTTCATCGCGGGGGCGCAGTAGCTGTACATGACGTCGCCGAACACGTCGGAGACGGTCAGCGCGGCGATGCGCGCGGGCAGCTCTCCGAAGGTCGCCCCCTCCAGGGCGTGCAGGACGCGGCTTTCCATGGCCTCTTCGCCGAGGAGATCGGCAAGGGGGAGAGCGTTCAGCGCGTCCGCCCAGTCGGAGAGCGGCGCGGCGGCGAGCGCTTCGGGCAGCGGCGTTTCGCACAGACTGCCGACCGTAAGCGCGGAGAGCGTATCGTCCGAAAGGGCTTCGAGTGCGGTGTCCTGCACGGGGGCAAGCAGCGCGCTTTCGGGCAGGACCTGCGCGAGCGTGAGCGTGCCGAGCGCCGCGGGAAGGGCGCAAAGAGGCGCGTCGGCGAGGGCGGAGAGAAGTGCCGTGTCCGCCGCTGCGCCGACGGGCAGGTCGGCAAGCGCCGTCTGCGTCCCGCCGTAGTCAATGGTCACACCGTCATAGATGGAGTTGTCTGCGAGGTCGCCCAGCGTCCGCTTTTCATAGGCAAAGCCTGTCACGGGGTCGGAGAGCATGCGCACGGCGCCGTTTTCGATGACATACTGCTCGCCCTCTCTGCCGTAGGCCAAAAAGCGCAGCGTCTCATTGGAGGAGGCGCTCACGCCGAACGCCGTCTCCACATACAGTTCCTGCAAAAGCGAGGTTGCGCCATCGGTCAGATCGCCCACCGTCGTTGCGCGCTTTCCTGCGTTCATGACGATCCTGCCGTTGATGATGACGTAGTCCTCGCCCGCCTGCCCGTAGCAGAGCTCGATGAGGATGGGGTCGGAGAGCGAGTTGATGCCCAGCGCCGTCCCCAGTTCCGCGCCGCGGACGCTCTCCTGCAGGAGTTCCCCAAGGCTTCCCAGCGGCGTGGAGAGCAGGGTGTCGCTGTCCATGCGCACGCCCAGCTCGGCAAATTGCACGCTCATCGTCTCGGCGATCTCTTCCACGGCGGGCGAGTACTTAGAGAGGGTCGCAAGGCTGACGCTGTCCGGGTCGGAGAGCGCCTGAAGGTCGGCGAGTACCTCGTCCATCACCTCGAGTGCGGGACGGTCGAGGTATTCCTCCGATAAAATGTCCTCGGCGTCTATCCCGAGCGAGGCGAGCGCGCTGCGGGCGGAGCCGCCCAGAATACCGGAAATGACGATCGCGACGACGGCAACGGTGAGCAGAACGCCCAGCGCAAAGGAGAGAAGATACCACAAAAGCTGCCTGCGCGGCGTCGGCGTCTTGGGCTGTTTGGACCCCTGGGCGGGCGGCTCGGACTGCGGCGGAATGTACTGCCATGTCGGCGGCGCGGCGGAGGGGCGCACATGCCCGGATTGCTGCTGCATGTCTGCCTCCCGCCTACACTTTTACGATGAGGAAGGTGCCTTCCCCGTAGAAGTCATACTCTTCGAGGCCCTCGGCAGCAAACGCCTCGCCCTCGGAAAAGGGGAGCTCGCCGCGCTTGTATTTGAAATGACCGTTTCCCTTGAGAATGAGGATGCGCTCGCAGGGCGCGGCAAAACGCTTGAATCTGCCGCCGCTTTCAATGAGCGTGGCATTGTCCAGCGCGCGCACGGAGCAGCTCTGCACGTTGCGCGGGGCGGAAAAATCGTCAAAGGTCGTGGGGAAAGGGAAGCTTTCCGTCAATTTACTCAGGTTCATGTGCTCCATTATATAGGCGCGGCATAAAAAAAGCAAGTAAATCCCGCCGCCGCCGCGTGAAAATCGTGGGAGATCTTGCGGAAAAAACGCCGCGCCGCAGATGTGGGCGTCTGCGGCGCGGCGAAAGCGGTCGTGTTGTCGGTTGCGCGGGCGACGTGCAACGTCCGGCATCGGCGGGCGCGCTTACGTTTCGTCGTCGGCGGGCGGGAGCGTGCCGCCAAGGCCGCGGAAGGAATCCAGCTTCCTGCCGATCGTGCCCGTGCGCTTTTCGGCGCTCTCCACGGTGTCCTGCGCCTCCTGGAGCTTGCGGCGCGTCTTTTCGAGCAGCTCTGCAAACTTCGCAAAGTCGGCACGGAAGGAGTCGAGCATGTCGCGAAGTTCGCCCGAGCGCTTCTCGATCGCCGCGGTGCGGAAGCCCGTCTGCAAGGTGGAGAGGAGCGCTCCGAAGTTGGTCGGCCCCACGGCGAGCACGCGGTGCGCGCGCAGCCAGTCGGACATACCGGGCGTGCGCACGACCTCGGCATACAGCCCCTCGCTGGGCAGGTACATGACGCCGAAGTCGGTCGTGACGGGCGGGTGAATGTACTTTCTGGCGATGGAGTCCGCCTGCAGTTTGACGGCGCGCTCCAGGTTCTTGCGGGCGCGCTCCTCGCTCTCCTTGTCCCCGCGCTCGGAGGCGGCGGCCAGCCGTTCGAATTCCTCCACGGGGAACTTGCTGTCCACGGGCAGATACACCGCACCGTCCTTGGCGGGCAGCACGATGACGAAGTCCACGAGCGAGTTGTCAAGGGGATTGAGCTTGACGCTGCGGATGTACTGGTCGGGTGCGAGCATCTGCGCGAGGATGGTGTCCAGCTGCGCCTCGCCCCACGTCCCGCGCAGCTTGACGTTGGAAAAGACGCGGCGGATATCGGCGACGGAGGAGGAGAGCCCCTTCATTTCGCCCACGCTCTCGTACATCTTCTCCAGCCGCTCGGTGATGCGCGCAAAGGAATCGGTGAGCTTGCCGTCGATGGAGTGCGTGAGCTTCTCGTCCACCGTCTGACGGATGCGCTCCAAGTTCTTGGCGTTGACGTCCACGACGTATTTCAAGTCCTCTGCGAGGCGGTTGCGGATGTCCGCGAGATGCGCTTCCGTCGTGCGGTCCATGCGCTCTAAGGAGCGGGCATTGTAGTCGGCGAGTTTGCCGACGGCGTCCGTCTTTTCCTCCAGCTTTTCCAGTTTCTGCATGACGGCGCCATCTCCGCTTCTCTTGCTTTTCGCAAGCAGGATGACGACGAGCAGCAGGCACAGCGCACTTAAGCTAATGCTCACATATAAAAGAAGTTCGGTCATAAAGTCTCCTTGTTTAAGTTTTGTGCATGGCGCAGCAGCGCGTCTTTGTGGTTGCGCCGCCCGTCCTGCGTGCAATAATCGAGCAGTTCGTGGAGCATGGCGCCCACCCGTTCGCCCGAAAAACCCATCTGACGCAGATCGTCGCCCGTGACGGCGAGTGATTTCAGGGTGAACGGAACGCCCTCTTGGCGCATTTTTTCAAGAACGGTGCGCCATTTTTGTACTCCGGGCGCGGGAGAAAGGTCATCTTTGCAGGCGGAAAAGTCCGCCTGTCTGAGCGCGAACAATTTCTCGAGCAGCGCGTAATCGCGGACGATCTCGCGGCGCACCTTATTTTCCTTCATCTGTAAGTTGAAGTCCCGCATGTGGAGCGCGACGAGCCTTGCCGTCTCCTCGGTGAGCTTTTTGGGCGCTTTCAGCCGCGTGAGAATGTCCGCTGCGATCACGGCGCCGCGCGCGGGGTGGTCGTGGAAGTTGCCGTCCTCCAGCATACAGGCGGGCTTGCCCACGTCGTGCAGCAGCGCCGCCCAGCGGATGGCGGGCGGGGCATAGCGCACACAGCGGAAGGAGTGCTCCAACACGTCATAATTGTGGAAGTCCGCCCGCTGCGTCATATGATCGCCCGCGGCAAGTTCGGGCATGATTTCGGCCAAAACGCCCGTCTCCCGCAGCAGACACAGCCCGCGGTAGGGCGCATCCGTGCCGCCCGCCTTCTCGTCCGCGTGCAGCGTAAGTTCCAGTTCCGCAAAGATGCGCTCGGGCGCAATGTCGCGGATGAGCGCGCGGTTGAGTTTTGCGCCCGCAAGGCACGCTTCATCGGGGGAGAACCCCGTCTGCGCCGCGAGCCGCGCGAGGCGCAGAAGGCGCAGGCCGTCCTCGCCGAACACCTTCTCCGCAGGGGCGACGGTGCGCAGGATCTTTGTGCGGATATCGGGAATGCCGCCCAGCGGGTCGACGTACCTTCCCGCCGCAACGTCATAGTAGACGGCGTTGGCGCAGAAGTCTCGCCGCCGCGCGTCGAGGGCGATGTCCGTCGTGAAGGTGATCTCGCTGGGCGTGTGGATGCCGCGCACATACTTGTCCGAGCGGAAGCGGGTGAACTCATAGCCCACGCCCTCGTTATCTGTGAGCTTGACCGTGCCCGTATTGCGGTACACGGCGCGAACTAGAAAGCCCGCCTCTTCCGCGGCGCGGGCGAGCGCCTCTTCGGACGCGGGCGAGGCAAGGTCCCAGTCCGCGCGATCCGTGAGGTGCCCCGCCAAAAAGTCGCGCACGCTCCCGCCCACGACATAGAGCGGGGCGTCAAGGGCGGCGGCAAGCGCTTTGAGTTGTTCGGGAAGGATACGTTGCATGCGGGCTCCGTAAAAATTTGCTGAAATCAGTATAACAGATTTGTAAAAAAATTGCAATCGCGCGGGAAATATTGTATAATATACCTCAGCAGACTTTTTGTCGGATTTACAGGGGAGAAAAGACCGTGCTCAATGTGATCGTCAATCGGAAGGCGCGCCGCGCAGGGAAGTTGGTGGAAAAGACGGAGGAACGTCTGAAAGCCGCAGGCGTACAGTACCGTATCTTCTATACGGATAAGCCGGGCGCCGCCATCAAGTACGCGCACAGCCTCTCCGAAGCGGGCGGGACGGAGTTCCTCGTCATCGGCGGCGACGGCACGGTCAATGAGGTCCTGTCCGGGCTCGTCGACCCCGCCGCCTGCACGCTCGCTATCATTCCCGCGGGCACGGGGAATGACTTCGCGGTCGCTGCCGGCATTCCCAAGGGCATCAAGGCGCTCGATCTGTACCTGAACGGGGCGGCAAGGCCGGTTGACTACATGGAATGCGGCACGCGCAGGAGTATGAACATTGCGGGCACGGGCATTGACGTGGAGATCCTGCGCCGCTGCCGGCGCATGAAGCACGGGACAAACAAGGGCAAGTACTTCCGCGCCCTCGTCGCCTGCCTTTTTCGCTACCGCGGGACAAAGCTGCGCGTCACGGTGAACGGCGAGACGCGCGAGTATACGGCGCTCATTGCAGCGGTCTGCAACGGGACGCAGCTGGGCGGCGGCATTCCGCTCTGCCCGCCCGCCGTGATCGACGACGGGCAGCTGGAGCTGATCATCGTGGACTGCCCGCCCCCGAGAACGCTCGTGCCCGAGCTTGTGCGCCTCATGCGCGGAAAACTTCTGACCCGTCCCATTACCCACCACATTCCCTGCAACGGGGCGGTCATCGAGGGCGAGGGGAATATCTTCGTCCAGTACGACGGCGAGATCTGTGAGGAGGGCGCGCTCAACGCCAGGGTCGTCAGCGGCGCGCTCAAATTATATCGAGGATAGAGGATGAACCTTTACAGGGAAGTGCTCGACAATATCCCGACGGCGGCGATCGTCGTGGATAAAAATATGAAGGTGCGCTACACAAACCGCGCTTTCCGCGAGTGTTTCCGCGCGTCCCGCTCCAAGGGCACGCTCAAGGAGACGACGGGCTGCACCTCGGATGAGGTGTGCGGCAAGGGGGTGCGGTGCGCCTATTGCGCCATCCGCTCCCTGTTTGCGGACGCCGTCAAGAACGATGGCAGGGCATTCAGAAAGCTCATCGTGCGCGGGGGCGAGGGGGACATCTCCTTCCGCATCCGCGTGACGCCGCTGGGGAAATTGTATCTCGGCATCGTGGACGACGCGTACGAGACGGAGATCGCGCGCGAGATGTACTCCGCGCAGGATATCCAGCAGCGCCTTCTGCCGCCCGCAAGCAGCAGCGCGGCGACGCACTATTCCTTCATGTATATTCCCTGCCGCGAGATCGGCGGCGACCTTCCAGACGTCTACGAAGTGGGCGGCGAGACGATGGGGCTGCTTGCAGACGTCTCGGGCAAGGGCATCTCTGCGGGCATGCTCTCGGCATTCGTCAAGGCGGGCTGGGACAGGGCGGAGCCCTCTCCCGCAAGGGCGCTCAGGGGGCTGAACGCCAAGTTCCAGGAGCTGCACCTGGATGAGCGCTCGTACGTCACCGCGGTCGCCGTGCGCGTCGACAACGCCCGCCGCGAGATCGTCTACAGCGTCGCGGGACACAACGCGCCCATGCTCTTGAAGAGCGCGCTTGGCATCGACGAGATCGTCATGCACTCCCCGCCCATCAGCAACTGGATCCCCGATTTTGCATACGAGGACCGCGTCATCGGCTATGCGGAGGGGGATATTCTCGCGCTCATCACGGACGGCGTCACCGAGAGCAAGAACGCTGCGGGCGAGCAGTTCGGTTTAGAGCGGGTGGAGGAGGTTTTGTCCCGTTCGGAGAGCGCGGAGCGCTTCATCGAGCGGCTCAAGGCGGCATTGAAGGAGTTCTGCGGCACGTTCGAGGACGATATCACCGCCGTCGCATTCGATCTGTAATTGCAAAAAAGATTGTTGTGCAAAAAGTGCTTAACAATCTTTTTTTGTGAATTTCCGCAAAAGACTTGACAAATTTCCCTGAAAACATATAATAGAAGTGTCCAAAATCTTGGAAAGGAGTGTGAAAAAATATGGCAAGTAAGGGCGATTATTTCGGTCTCGGCCGTTTGGTCAGCATCATTCTCGCGATCATTCCCATTACGGCATGGATTTGCGGCATCATCACAAGAATCCAGGAAGGCAAGATCGTTGCGGCAATTGTCCGCGTGTTCCTCGGCGGCTGGATTGTTTGGGTCATTGACCTTGTTCTCATGATCCTGAGCGGCAGAATTCTTCGTATCATTCCCCTGTAATTTATTAGAAATCTACAATCGAAAAAGCCTTGCGGCGTGTCCGCAAGGCTTTTTGCATGACATGTTACAGTTGAGCTTTCCTGAAGAGCTTGCCCGTTTCTATGTCCTTCCAGGTGAGCGTGTTGTCCTCGAGGACGAGATAGGAGTGGGGCGAGTTCTCCTTGGGAATGGAGACGGAGCCGCAGTTGACATAGAGGTATTCCCCGCGCATTTCGCAGGCGGGGACGTGGAAATGCCCGTTGACGAGCACGTCGCCCGCCTTCAGGACGGCATATTCGTTGTGTCCGTGCGTCAGCAAAAGCGTCCTGCCTGCGGCGGGCAGAATGGCGTAGGGCGCGGTGATGGGGAATTCCAGCACCATCGTGTCCACGTCCGAATCGCAGTTGCCGCGCACGCAGAGAATGTCCGATTTGAGCGAGTTGAGAATGGCGGCGGTCTCTAGGGTCGAGTACTCCTCAGGCAGCGGGTTGCGCGCGCCGTGGTAGAGAAGATCGCCCAGCAGGATGAGTTTATCCGCCTTTTCTTCGAAGTAGCGTTCTTTGAGCAGGCGGCAGTAGTATGCCGAGCCGTGAATGTCCGATGCAATGACGTATTTCATGTATTTTCTTCCAGTTCCTCGATGATTTCCTTGATTTTTTGCAGCACGCCGCCCTCGGTGTTGGCGGGAATGGTGCGCCCGACCAGCTTTTTCAGGGGCGGATAGGCGTTCTCGGGGACGTACGCCCGCCCGCACTCGGTGAGCATCTCGTAGTCGTTCATGTGATCGCCGAAGGCGACGCACTCCTCGCGCTCAAAAGAGAACGCCCTGCGGATGAAGCGAATCGCTTCGCCCTTGTTCGCCTCGGGGGAGGAGATGTCGCACCAGTCAAAGCCGGAGAGGATGGTGCGCAGGTTGGGCAGCCGCTGGGGAAGCACCTTGATGCAATTCTCCGCCGCCGCGATCTCGTCATAGACGGCGATCTTGCAGATGTCCTCTTTGCCGATGACGTTCTCCAGATTGTCCACTTTCTTGCAGTTGGTATAGGAGAGCATCGCGTACTTGAAAAAGGGCATCGCGGTGTCTTCGATATAGGCACAGTCGGCGCCGCACAGCATGGGGTAGAGGTGGGGCAGCGCACGCACCTCTCGCACGGCGTCCAGCGCGTCCAGATCGCGGATGGGCATCAGGTGGAGCGTCTTGCCGCGGTACTTGACGAGCGCGCCGTTTTCGCAGATGAACAGAACGTCGTTCGCCACGGGGGCAAAGAGCTTTTTCAGATTTGCGTACTGCCGCCCGCTGGACGGCGCAAACAGGGCGCCCAGCGTCTGCAGTTTGCGGATGAGGGGAAAGATGTCCTCCGGCAGCTTCCGCTCTCCGTCGAGCAGCGTCCCATCCAGATCGGATGCAATGAATTTTATCATACGTATCTCATTTTTTGTACCAAAGTCCGCCGCACACGCAGCTCTTTGCAGACCTTAATAGAGGGAGACGAGATTGATTTCGCCCAGCTTTCTTTCGGGTTCGGCGCGGTAGAGCTCCAAAAGTCCCGCGCTGTCCTCTGCCTTGACGGTGCGGAAGCGGAACGCGGAGACGTCCACGGCGCCGCGCACGGCGAGGTTGATCGCCGATTCTAAATTGTCCGAGCGATGGGAGACACAGTAGACGGCGAGCTGTTTGCGGAAGGGGACTGCGGCGCTCAGCCGGATGCCGTCGCCGAAGCCGCACAGCACGACGTTGGCGTGTTGCGCGCACAGGGAGAATGCGGCGTTCACGTCGTTTCGCAGCGCTGCCGTCATGTAGACTGCGCCGCTCACGAGCCGTCCGCCCGTGATGCTCGCCACCTTCTGCAAGAGTTCTGCGTCGTTCGCTGCGATCGTGTAGTAGACGCCACAGCTGCGCGCGAACTCCAGCCGCTCGGGCTCGGCGTCGATGAGGATGGGCGCCGCCTGCTGATAGATGAGCAGCTGGCATAAAAGAATGCCCAGAAGGTTTGCACCGATGACGGCGACGTGCTGCCCCTTCACCACGCCCAGCTTGTCCGCCGCCGCCTTGGCAAGGGCGACGTGGTGCATGAGCAGCGCGTTTTCGTCGTGCAGGGAATCGGGAAGCACGGTGAATTGCTCGGGCGGGATGGAGATGAGATCGCGCATATAGCCGTCTGTCGTCCTGCCGCACAGCAAAAATTCGTCCTCGGTAAAGTCCTTGGGCGTCGTGCCCGTATCGGGCGCGTCGATGACGGAATGCAGCAGCAGCCTCGTCCCCTTGGGAAGGTGGGGCACGCCGTCCTCGGCGACCATGCCCACGGCGTACCGCCCCGGAATGAGGGGGCAGCGCACCTTCAGCGTACCGTTGAAGATGGCGCTGTCCGTTCCGTTGACGAGGACCTTGGTCACGCGCACGCGCACCTTTCCTTCCTCGCGGGCGGGATTTTCCGTCTCGCAGTGCTCCAGATTGCCGACGGAGACGAGTTTCCAAACGTTCATATATGATTACCTCTTTGCGGGAACGTCGAAAGTACCCATATATATTATATCGCACCCGGCCTTTTTTTGCAAGTATTTCGTGCAGAATTCCCGCGAAGGGGCGCGAATCGGGCTTTTTCGGCAAAAAAAGCGCCGTTTTTGCGGTTTTTGTCGAAAAAAACGCCGCGTTAGCCGCGCAAAGATTGTCTCTCCGCGCAAAGAAAAAACGGCAAGTGCATGAAAAATCAGTTGACGAACGGCGGGAAAAGGGCTATAATAAAAGCCGTATTTTCCATTTATAAGCGAGGTGAACGAAGAATGAAGCCTGACATTCATCCCAACTATCATGAGGTGACCGTCGTCTGCGCATGCGGCGAGACGTTCAAGACGGGCACCACGAAGGACGTGGACGTAATGAAGGTCGATATCTGCAGCAAGTGCCATCCCTTCTTCACGGGGAGACAGAAGCTCGTCGATACCGGTGGCCGCGTCGATAAGTTCAAGAAAAGATACGGCATCTGAACGGCATAACAGCTCCGCGGCAGGGGGCTGTTTTGCTATCTTCAAAATTTTCAGAACATCCGCACGCCGCCTCAAAGAGCGCAGGGCGTGCGGCGGGAAGCGCTCCGGCGCAGTTTAGCAGGCGGGTCAGTTATGAGGAAAAAGATACAGCGAACCCATATCGGCGGGCAGGCCGTCATCCAAGGCGTCATGATGCTCAGCAAGTGCGGCATGGCGACCGCCGTGCGTGACGACACCGGCGAAATGCAGACGGAGGCGATCCGCCTCACGCCGCCCGAACAGCAGGCGAAATGGAAGCGCCTGCCCTTTGTCCGCGGGGTCGTCAGCTTTGTGTCCTCTCTGGTGCTGGGCATGGGCGCGCTCATGCGCTCCTCGGACGTTGCGTTCACGACAGAGGAAGAAGAGCCCTCCAACCTGAGCAAGTGGATGACGGAAAAGCTCAAAGTTTCCGTCGGCGAAATTTTGTCCGTCATCTCCACCATCCTCGGCGTCGTGCTCGCGCTCGCGCTCTTTTTGCTCCTGCCCAATTATCTGACGTCGCTCATCGCAGACGCAGCGCCCGCCATCGGCGGTACGGGGAGCATCTGGTACAACCTCATTGACGGCGGTTTCCGCCTCGTCATCTTCTTGTGCTATATCCTCTTTACGCTGCTGTTCAAGTCCCTGCGCGAGACCTATCAGTACCACGGCGCGGAGCACAAGACCATCAACTGCTACGAATACGGCGACGAGCTCACGGTAGAGAACGTGAAAAAGGCGTCCCGCCTGCACGATCGCTGCGGCACGACCTTTATCTTCCTCGTGCTGATCGTCTCCATTCTCATTTTTGCGCTCGTCAACTGGGCGCTCGCGGCGCTTGGCTGGGTGACGGGCATCGACTGGGCGGACGGCATCATCTCCTTTATCGTCAAGATCATCTTCCTGCCCGTCGTTGCCGGCATCTCCTACGAGGCGCTGCGCCTTCTTTCCAAGACGGACAGCGTCCTGGTGCTGCCCCTCAAGGCGCCCGGGTATCTGCTGCAGAAGCTCACGACGCGCGAGCCGGACGATCCCATGATCGAATGCGCCATCGCCGCATTCAAGAAGGCGAAGGAGATGGAGGACGATCCAAACTCCCCCGAGCGTTCCTTTGTCACGGAGACCAAGCTCAGCAAACTCTTGGAGACGATGAAATCGCGCTTTGAAAAGCGCGGCATCGACGCCTCCGACGCGGAGTGGATCGTCAGCCTCACGCTGAATATTCCCCGCAGCGCGCTCTCGCAGGAGCGCATCGTCTCCCGCAAGGAGTGCCGGGAGATCGTCAACATCTTCGATGAGCGCATGACGGGCAGGCCCCTGTGGTATATCTTCGGAGACACCGACTTCTGCGGCTGCAAGATCAAGGTGGATGAGCGCGTGCTCATTCCCCGCCCCGAAACGGAGCTCCTGGTGCGCCAGGCGCTCGCCGCCCTCAAGGACGGGGACAGCATGCTCGATCTGTGCACGGGCAGCGGCGCGATCGCCGTTGCGGTCGCGGTCGAGGCGGCAAAGAAAAAGAACGTCACCATCGTCGGCGCGGATATCTCCGAGGATGCCCTCGAAGTGGCGCGCGAGAACGCACGCATCAATCAGGCGAGCGTCACCTTTGTCAAGGCCGACCTCTTTGACGGCATCCGCGGGAAATTTGACCTCATCACCGCCAATCCGCCCTATATCAAGAGCGGGGAGATCGTCTCGCTCGATCAGGAAGTGCGCGACTTCGAGCCGCGCATCGCCCTGGACGGCGGCGAGGACGGGCTGGACTTCTATCGGCGCATCGCCGAGCGCATCCGCCGCTATATCGTGCGCGGGGGCATGTGCATCATGGAGTGCGGCGAGGGGCAGGCGCAGGAGATCATCCGCATCTTCCGCGAGACCGCCCGCTGCGACTTTGCGATGGTCGTGCGCGACGACGCCGGCGTGGAACGCATCGTCAAGATCGGATTCTGACCATGTTTGCAAAACTTGACGCCATTGCCGCGCGCTACGACGAGCTGGGGGAGCTGCTCTCCCGCCCCGAGACGCTCGCGGACATGCAGTTATATACAAAGCTCTCGCGCGAACACGCCGAGACGGAAGAACTCGTACAGACCTACCGCGCCTACCGCAGGACGGAGGGCGAGATGAACGCCGCCCTCGCGGAGGCGGAGAAGGAGACGGGCGAGATGCGGGACATGCTGCTCGAGGAGGCGCAGTCCTGCCGCGAACAGCTCGCCGAGACGGAAAAAACGCTCAAGACGCTGCTGCTGCCCAAGGACCGCAACGACGAGAGGGGCTGTACCCTCGAGATCAGGGCGGGCGCGGGCGGCGAGGAGGCGGCGCTCTTTGCCTACGAGCTGTACCGCATGTACCAGAGCTACTGCGAAAAGCACCGCTTCTCCTGGGAGACGGTCGATTTGAACATGACGGAGCTCGGCGGCGTCAAAGAGGCGATCGTCAATATTGACGGCAAGGGCGCCTATTCCCGCCTCAAATTCGAAAGCGGCGTCCACCGCGTCCAGCGCGTGCCGGAGACGGAGTCGCAGGGGCGCATTCACACTTCCACGGTCACCGTCGCGGTGCTGCCCGAAGCGGAGGACGTGGACGTGACCATCGATGACAAGGACGTCCGCGTCGATCTGTTCCGCTCGTCGGGTGCGGGCGGGCAGAAGGTCAACAAGACGGAGACGGCGATCCGCCTGACGCACTATCCGACGGGCATCGTCGTGACCTGTCAGGACGAGCGCAGTCAGCTCAAGAATAAGGAAAAGGCGTACCGCGTGCTTCGCAGCAGGCTGTACGATTACTATAACTCCCGCGCGGCGAGCAAGGAGGCGGCGGACAGGAGGAGCCTTGTCGGGACGGGCGATCGCAGCGAGCGCATCCGTACCTACAACTTCCCGCAGGACCGCATCACCGACCATCGTATCGGGCTGAGCCTGCACAACATGCAGAACTTTCTCGCGGGCGATCTGGACGAGATGATCGACGCCCTTGCCCGCGCCGAGACGGAGCGCCGCCTTGCGGCGAGCGCGGACGAATAGCGCCGCACATTACATTTTTCGCACGAAACTTTTTTACGAGGTACACATATGGAAATTTTGGCAAAGAGGATCCGCACCATCTCTCCCTCCCAGACGCTCGCCATCAGCGCAAAGGCGAAGGCGATGAAGGCAGGGGGCGAATACGTCGTCAACTTCGGCGTCGGCGAGCCCGACTTCCCCACGCCCGCACACATCGTCGAGGCGGGGATCGAGGCGCTCAGGGCGGGCAAGACCAAGTACACGCCCTCCTCGGGGCTTCCCGAGCTGCGCAAGGCGATCTGCGAGAAGTTTGCCCGCGACAACGGGCTGACGTACGAGCCTTCGCAGATCATCGTATCCAACGGCGCCAAGCATTCCATCTTCAACGTATGCTATGCCCTGGTGGACGAGGGGGATGAGGTCATCATCCCCGCGCCCTACTGGCTGACCTATCCCGAAGTCGTCAAGACGTGCGGCGGCGTGCCTGTGTACGTTGAGGGCACAAAGGAGAACAAGTTCAAGATCACACCCGAGCAGCTGGAGGCGGCGATCACGCCCAGGACCAAGATGCTCATCTTCAATTCGCCCTGCAACCCGACGGGCGCCGTCTATTCCGAAGCGGAAGTGCGCGCGCTCGGCGCCGTCTGCGAAAAGCACGGCATCTACGTGCTGTCGGACGAGATCTATGAGCGCCTTGTCTACACGGACGTCAAGCCCTTCTCGATGGCGAAGGTCTCCGATGTGATGTACGAGCACACGATCACCGTCAACGGCGTCTCCAAGACCTATTCGATGACGGGCTGGCGCATCGGCTATCTCGCCGCGCCCAAGGCGATCGCCAAGGCGATCGATTCCTTCCAGAGCCACGCCACCAGCAACGCCTGCTCTATCGCGCAGTATGCGACGATCACGGCGCTGGGCTCTCCCGAGGAATGCGTCGAGGAGATGGTCGCCCGCTTTGCCGAGCGCAGGGCGGCGGCGATCGCGCGCATCGGAAAGATGAAGGACGCCTACTGCATCGTCCCCGACGGTGCGTTCTATATCATGCTCGTCGTCTCGGGCGCGTTCGGCAAGAAGCTGGGCGAGCGGACGATCGCAAATGCCGCGGACTTTGCGGACGCGCTGCTCGAAGAGAAGAAGGTCGCCGTCGTTCCGGGCGGACCCTTCGGCGCGGATGACTGCGTGCGCCTCTCCTATTCGCTGTCCATGGAGGACATGATGGAGGGCTTGGAGCGCATCGACGCATTTTTAACGCAGCTTAAGTAAATTTTTTCGGGGAATTTTCAAAAATCCCTTGAAAAGTCTGCTAAAACTTGTTATTATAAAGATACAGAATATGTTCGCCTGCGGGCGAGTCAGGAGGATAGATATGATAAAGGTTATTTGCGGCCCTAAGGGAAGCGGTAAAACCAAGCGCATCATCGACGCGGCAAACGAAGCCGTTGCGGGAGCAAAGGGAAACCTGGTCTTCATTACCGATACCAAGCGGTATATGTACGATCTCAGGCGCGAGATCCGCTTCATCGATACGAGCGACTATTCCGTCGCGGGCGAGGACGCGCTGTGCGGCTTCATCAAGGGCGTCATTGCGGGCAGCTATGACAATGAATATGTCTATGTGGACGGCATTGCGCGCATCGCGGGCAAGGCGATCAAGGACATGGCGCAGTTCTTCTATATGATGGAAAAGGTCTCGGATATGCGTTCGCTCACCCTGTACATCACTTGCAGCTGCGCGGAAGAAGAACTTCCCGAGTTCGCAAAGAAGTATCTCTGATCAAAAACAAATTGCATGGACCGTCCCTTTCAAGGGACGGTTTGAATTAAAGGGCGCCGCAGGGCGGCAAAGTGAGAAGACTTATGAATTTTATCAGTACGAGAGGGGAGGAGAGAGTCACCGGCGCGCAGGCGATCGTCAAGGGCATCGCCTCGGACGGCGGGCTGTTCGTCCCCGAGACCTTCCCTGCCGTCAGCGGTGCGGAGCTGGAGGAGATGCTCGGCATGGACTACCCCGAGCGCGCCGCATTCGTGCTCGGAAAATATCTGGACGAGTACGACAAGGAAGAGCTGCTTGCCGCGCTCAGAAAGGCGTATTCCCAGTTTGACGAAGGGGACGCTGCGCCCCTCGTGCGCGTGGAGAACGGCATGTACATGCTCGAACTCTTTCACGGTCCCACCTGCGCGTTCAAGGACATGGCACTCACTGTGCTGCCCTATCTTCTGCGGAAGGGCTGCGATCTGTGCGGCATCAGGGAAGATATCCTCGTCCTTGTCGCGACCAGCGGCGATACGGGCAAGGCCGCCCTGGAGGGCTTCAAGGATGCGCCCGGCATCAAGGTGATGGTGTTCTATCCCGACGACGGCGTCTCCAAGATGCAAAAACTCCAGATGTGCACGCAGGACGGCGACAACGTCAACGTCGTGGCGGTCAAGGGCAACTTTGACGACTGCCAGACGGGCGTCAAGAAGATCTTCGCCTCTGCGGAGTGCGCAGCAAAGCTCAAGGAGAAGGGCTATTTGCTCTCCTCCGCGAACTCCATCAACTTCGGGCGGCTCGCGCCGCAGATCGCCTACTATTTCTCGGCGTACTGCGACCTCGTCACCTCCGACCAGATCAGGATGGGGGACAAGGTGGACTTCACCGTCCCGACGGGCAACTTCGGCAACATTCTCGCGGCGTACTATGCAAAGAAGATGGGACTGCCGATCGGCATGCTCGTGTGCGCGTCCAACAAGAACAACGTCCTCACCGAATTCTGGGAGAAGGGCGTGTACGACAGTAAGCGCACCTTCTACAAGACGATGTCCCCTTCCATGGACATCCTCGTCTCCTCCAACCTGGAGCGCCTCATCTTCGAGCTCTCCGGCAGGGACGCGGCGCTCACCAGGGAGCGCATGGCGTCGCTCGTTGCGACGGGCAGATATTCCATTCGCGCCGAGGAGCTCAGGGCGTACCGCACGGAGTTCTATGCCGGCTATGCGAGCGAGGGCGACACCGTGGACTGCATGTATGAGTTCTTCGAGTCCTACGGCTATCCCATGGACACGCATACGGGCGTTGCAATGTGCGTTGCACAGCGCTATGAGGAGATGCTCACCAAGGAGCTCCATGCGGAGATGCATCCGATGGTCGTCGTCTCCACGGCGAGCCCCTACAAGTTCCCGCAGGACGTGCTGTATGCGCTCACGGGCAACGACGTCAAGGACAGCTTCAAGGGCATCAAGCGCATCAACCTGCTCACGGCAATGAAGGTGCCCGAGCAGCTCAAGGCGATCCGCTACAAGCCCATCCGCTTCAAGGAGACGGCAGCGCCCTCGAAGATGTTCGACGAGGTCTTAAAATTTATCGGCTGACATATGCGCGGCGGCACGTCTGTGCCGCCGCGCATCTTTTCGCGCTCCGCCCGGGTTCTGCCGCGGGGCGCATATGTTTTGCGGCGCATCTGCGCAAAACTGCAATCAAATGACCGATTGTGAAAGGAGTGCGCAAGTTCTTCACAACAATTTTTCAATCAGCCGCCCGTTGACCCATTGCAATTTGCGGTAAGATATGGTATAATGTTTTCTAGATCATTGTAAATTTTACATGGAATTGTGGAAGATATGGAACAAGAAACACAAAAAATTTTATACTCGGCAGTCCAACCCAGCGGAAATCTGACCATCGGCAACTATGTGGGCGCCATCCGCAACTGGGTGAAGCTGCAGCATGAATTCACCTGCTTTTACGCGATCGCAGACCTGCACGCCATCACCGTGCGCCAGGTCCCCGCGGAGCTGCGCCGTCACACCTTAGAGCTTGCGGCGCTCTACATTGCCTGTGGCATCGATCCCGAGAAGTGCACGCTCTATGTTCAGTCGCACGTCTCCGCGCACGCGGAACTCGCCTGGATCCTCAACACCATCACTTATGTCGGCGAAATGGAGCGCATGACGCAGTTCAAGGACAAGGCTGCAAAGCATGCCGAGAACGTCAACATGGGACTCATGGCATATCCCGTCCTGATGGCGGCGGACATCCTCCTCTATCAAGCGCACGTCGTGCCCGTCGGTATCGATCAGCGCCAGCACCTGGAGATCACGCGCGACATCGCGGGGCGCTTCAACAACCGTTACGGCGAGACCTTCCGTATCCCCGAGGCGTATATCGTCAAGGAGGGCGCGAAGATCGGCTCGCTGCAGGATCCCGTGCACAAGATGAGCAAGTCGGACGAAAACCCCAACGCCTCCGTCTACATGGCGGACGACAGGGACACGATCATCCGCAAGTTCAAGCGCGCCGTCACGGACAGCGACAACCGCATCGCCGCGTCCGAGGACAAGCCGGGCGTGACCAACCTGCTCAATATCTATGCCTCCTTCAAGGGCTGCACCGTCGCAGAGGCGGAAAAGGAGTTCGAAGGCAAGGGCTACGGGGACTTCAAGCTGGCAGTCGGGGAGACGGTCGCCGATGTCCTCGCGCCCATTCAGGCGGAACAAAAGCGCCTGCTTGCGGACAAGGCGTACTTAAGCGGCATCCTCACCCGCGGCGCGCAGAGCGCCGCGTACACCGCGCGCAAGACGCTCTCCAAGGTGCAGCGCAAGATCGGGCTTTACAGGGGAGAGTGAGCGGTGTTCGGATACGTTCGCTACGATCTGCCCAACCTGCATATCAAGGACTTTATGCTCTACAAGGCAATGTACTGCGGGCTGTGCAAGGGCATCGGCGCGGCGTGCGGTCAGCGCGCGCGGCTGGGGCTCACCTACGACGTGACCTTTCTCTCCGCCCTTCTGCATAATATGACGGGGCAGGATGTGAAGATCACGCAGCAGAACTGCTTCGAGCACGCCATCCGCAAGCGCCCCATCGCCGAAGCGGATGCGCTCACGCAGGAGCTGGGCGCACTCAATGCGTTGCTCACCTACTACAAGCTCGCCGACGACATTGCGGACGGCAGCGGCGGCAGGGTCAGGCAGGCGTGGTTCAAAAAGGGCGCAAAGCGCGCAAAGGCGCGCTATCCCGAAATGTCCGCACTGGTGGAACAGTACGTCGCCGATCAGGCGGCGGTGGAGAAGAAGCGCTCCCCTTCGCCCGATGAGGCGGCCGAGCCGACCGCCGCGCTCATGCGCGCGCTCGCCGTGCACTTTCTGGGGGAGAAGAACTCTCCCGCCGCCGAACAGCTCTTCTATGCCGTCGGCAAGTGGGTGTACCTCATCGACGCGCTGGACGACTACGAAAAGGACCTCAAAAAGGGGCGCTACAACCCCTTTGTCCTTGCCTACGGGCAGGACTCGCGGGAAAAGCTCTTAAAGGAAAACGGGCAGGATCTTGCCTTCCTCTTCGATACCCTCTTTTATGACCTGCGCGAGGGGCTTGCGGGCGTCAAATTCTACTTCAACCGCGACTTGACGGACAACGTCATTCTGCGCGGCATTCCGCTGGAGACGCGCCGCGTCCTTTCGGGCGAGCCGCGCAAGGAGATGCAGGTCTCCATCAAGTGAAGCAAAGCGTGTTTGAAAGACCGTAACCGGAATAAAATAAGGATATACAACTATGAATCAGGAAAGCTATCGTATCTTACAGGTGGAGGAAAGTGCCACCGACGAGGAGATCAAGGCGAGCTACGAGCGCCTGAAAGCCCACTATAACGAGGAGAAGTGGAAGGACGGCGAAGAGGGCAACAATGCCGCGCGCATGCTCGGAAAACTGGACGCCGCGTACAATGAGATCATGGAGTCCCGCCGCGAGCAGCAGAAGAACACGAGCGGCGCGTCCTCCTTCGAGGCGGTCGGCGACGCCATCCGCGCAAACGATCTCGCGCGTGCGCAGCAGCTTCTGGACGACTTCAACGAGCGCAACGCCGAGTGGCACTATCTGCAGTCCGTCGTCTTTTACAAGAAGAACTGGATGAACGAGAGCAAGAAACAGCTTGAGATCGCCATGCAGATGGATGGCTCCAATACAAAGTACCGCGAGGCGTACGACAAACTCAAATCGCGCGCGGAGTACCGCCAGCAGTCGGGCGGCGCGCCCAACACCAACCCCAATCCCGACCCCGTGCCCGGGGACGAGCAGATGGGCGGCAACTGGTGTACGCAGTGCTTCTCCTTCTGCTATACCTGTCTGTGCGTCAACTGCCTGTTCAACCTGTGCTGTAATTGTCATTAACCTGTCATGAAACGTCAGTCGCGCTCCTTTGAGATCGCGCTCGCCGCGCTCGTCTGCGCCGTCGGGGCAGTGTCGCTTACGCTGGGTTCGTTTGTCGACTTCCTGCTCGCCATGGGGTACATGATCGCAGTCTTTGCGCTGATGATCCTGCTTACAAAGCGCCTCGTGCGCGGGTACATTCTCGCGTACGTCGGGATGGTCATCCTCGCATTTTTGTTCACGGGCTTCGCAATGGGAATCTTTCAGCTGCTGCCCTTTGTCGCCTTCTTCGGGCTGCACCCGCTTGTCAACTGGCTGCAGCGTGAATACACCAAACAAAAGCCGCTGCATCTACTCTGGTTTGTCCTCAAGGCGGTATGGTTCGATCTTTCGCTGTGGCTTGCGTGGGTGGTGCTGGAGGAGTTCTTGGGGCTTGCCGATATATACTGGTATGACTTCATTCAGGACAACCTCTTTCTTCTGCTGTCTGTCGGCGGCACGCTGGTGTTCGCCGTGTACGACTATATGATCTTCCTCTGTCAGCGCGCGGCGGACGGAGTGATGCGCCGCCTGCGAAAATAGGGAAAGCCGCGCTGCAAGGGAAAGAAATGGCTTAGATAGGGGGAATCAGGTCATGGAAAAGAACGATAGTCTGGTCGTGACGTGCGGGGCGCTCGGCACGCAGGGCGAGGGGATCGCCCGCGCGGACGGCGTCACGCTCTTTGTGCCCCGCTTCCTGCCCGGCGAGCGGGCGCGTGTCAAGGTGCTCAAAGTAAAGGGCAGCGTCGGCTATGCAAAGATTGAAGAACTGCTGACGCCCGCTGAGGAGCGCGTGCGCCCCAAATGCGCCGTGTTCGGAAAGTGCGGCGGCTGTCAGCTGCAGCATATCAAGTACCGTGCGCAGCTGAAATTCAAGACGCAGCTCGTGCGCGATACGCTGCGCAAGATCGCCGGGATCGATGCGGACGTCGCGGCGTGCGAGCGCAGCGAAAAAGAGTACGGCTACCGCAACAAGCTGCAACTCCCCGTCGGCTACAAGGACGGTCAGACGGTGGTCGGCTTTTTTGCCGAACGTACCCATAGAATCGTGACCACGGACGCCTGTCCGCTCCATCCCGACTGGGCGGGCAAGCTCATCGATGCGCTGAAAAACTTCATGGAAAAGTGCGGTCTGGACGGCTATGACGAGGAAACGGGCGAGGGTCAGATCCGCCATATTGTCGTGCGCGAACTGCGCGGCAAGTTTCTCATCACGCTGGTTGTCACTGTTCCGGAACTCAAGGGCATCGACTATTTTCTCTATCGGCTCGATCAGATCTTCCACGAGTACAGCTTCTATCTCAACTTCAACGACAAAAAGACCAACGTTATCTTCGGCGATGAGTTCAAGCTGCTCAAGGGCAAGGGCGTCTATGACTGTACGGACGCGGGCATCGTCTACGAGGCTGGGCCGCGCACCTTCGTGCAGGTCAACGAGAATGTGCGCACCAAGCTCTACGAGCGCGCCCTGTCCCATGTGGATGAGGATGCCGTCGTCGCCGACTGTTATGCGGGCGGCGGACTGCTCACCGCAAAATTTGCCAAAAAGTGCAAAAAAGCGTACGGCATTGAGGTCGTCCCCGAAGCGTCTGCCTGCGCCGATGATCTCAGGGTGCGCAACGGGTTGGAGGATAAGATGGTCAACCTCTGCGGCAAGGTGGAAGAACTCCTTGCGGGCGTGCTGGACAGGGAGCCGTCGGCGACGGTCGTCCTGGATCCGCCCCGCGCCGGTTGTGCGCGCGAGGTGTTACGGCTGCTTTTGGAGCGCAAAGTGCCCAAGATCATCATGATCTCCTGCGATCCCGCGACGCTCGCAAGGGATGTGGGGCTTCTGACGGGGTCGCTTACAGAGCAGGACGGCGCGCTCGTCAAGTCCGATCCCGCGCACGGCGTCTATAAACTCCAATCGGTGGAGCCCTTCGACATGTTCCCTCAGACAAAACACGTCGAGACACTGGTACTGCTTTCCAAAAAAAAGCCTGACAGTCATATCGTAGTTGATG
>ERZ1090881.150-NODE-150-length-35253-cov-14.212512_pt1 | contig 35253 bp, 30 predicted proteins | sample MGYA00478470_ERZ1090881 | MGnify/ENA primary metagenome ERZ1090881 (study PRJEB33644, sample SAMEA5815736) | chicken gut metagenome | biome: Chicken; feature: Gastrointestinal Tract; material: Caecum | place: Ireland | collected 2019-01-01 | study: A study of the...
GTACAATTATATAAAATTTTTAAATCAATGGCAAAAAAAGTACTCATAATAGATGATAACCCCGATGATGTCAAAAATGCCGCGGGTGCCTTTAAAAGCAGGGGCATTATAAGTGTTTGCGCAAAATGTGATTTTGACATTTTGAGTGTTATTTATTCCGAGGTTCCCGATTTAATTATCCTGGATATATTAATGCCCGAGCCCGGCGGGTATGAACTCTGCCGTATTATAAAATCGGATGAACTTACCGGATGCATACCTGTCATTATGTATTCCGCACTGGATAAAAATATAGACAAATTCTGGGCTTACCGCTCGGGTGCGAACGGTTTTATAAATAAAAAACATTCTCTTGAAGAACTTGTGAGCGAGAGTGAAAAAATAATAAATCAAATGCCCGTCAGTCTTGAGCAAAAAGCACGGCTTCTGGGCTCAAAAGCAATAAGCTTAAAAACGAATACACAGAGTTGTAACTCAAAGGAGGAGCTTGTAAAAGATTTCAATTCTATTAAAGAATTGGACGGAGATTTAAATATACTTGCAATTAAGATTTTCAGAGTTATATACAGATATTTTAAATACAGTCTTGCAATGATATGTTTTAAACAGAACTCCGAAAACACAAGACTGCTTTTTGACTGCAGCGATTGTGAAACAGGGCGGGATGTCTTTGAAGAAATAAAAAATAAAATCAATTTAAAAGAGGCGCACTGCGAGATTTTACTAAAGAAAGAAGCACAATATAAGGCGGCAAAAATTGATGATTTCAGTGTCAGATATGAATACGAAATAAATTCCGACACTGATACCATAGGCTGGCTGTATCTTTATTCCAGAGATAATTTAAGCTCTCAGGAGCTAAAACTCTCAGGCACCATAAAAGATTTGCTTGAACATATTATGCGGCTTCGTTATTTTAAAATGTACAGCAAGGCAAAACCGGGTGCTAATCCGAGAAAACTCTACACACAGCTGGATTTTGACAGAATTTTAAGCTACGAATACGGCTGGCACAAAAGAAACTCGGCGCCTCTGTGTCTTGCTTTTATGGAGATTGAATCTCTTGAAAATATGGAGAAGCAATACGGCGCGCAGTATTGCGATATCCTTGTGGCAAAGATTTCAAATCTCTTGAGCGGTGCGTTGAGCGACGGAGATTTTATATACAGAAATGAGGATGATATCTTTGCGATCCTTATGACAAACTCAAATAAGGACAGGGTGCTCAAAACTCTTGATTACATTCTTTCAAAAATAGAAGATCCCGCTTTAAATAATCTGGATAAAGATGACGAGATAAAGGTAAAAATAGGCGCCCTAATGCTTGACGACAGCCATAAAAACCATTATGAATATATTGACGCCATTTATGATGTGCTTGATGAAGCCCGGCATGGCGGCAGTGCAATAGTGGTAAGGTAAAATGAACGGAGATAAAAAGTGGAAAATATCGAAAACACTACAGCCGAAATTGAACAAAGTTTAACTTTGGCACCTGCTGCGCCGGATAAGATATACACAATAGTTGATATAGCGGGCGATATGTATGCTTTTGATTCAAGATGTGTGCTTGAAATACTGAAATTTGTAGAACTCTCCCGCCCGGAGCGCCTGCCGTCGCATATAGCCGGACTTTTTGAATATGACGGCAAAATGATAAGCATTGTGGATATTAAATCCGTTCTCAATCTTGAAAGAAAACCTTATGATGAAAATTCCATGATTGTAATTTTAAAGGTCGACACCAACATATTCGGGGTTGCGGTTAACAGGGTGACAGACATTCAAAGGGCAGACATTGTGAATTTGCAGCCCGTTCCGTACAACAGCTCCCATAATTTTATAGAGTGCATATATAACGGCGAAAATATGCGCTGCGGGGTTTTGAATTTAAACTCAATAAGCTCTTGGGTTTTGGGACACCCTGACGACAGCGATTGTGCAAACGGATTTGACCTTGTGACAAAAGACCCTGTGTCTGTTGAGATACTGCATAAAAGAAAATTGGAATATCTTGAAAAGACAAATAAAAATCCCTATACAATGTTCAGCGACAAAGACGAATTTGTTTCATTTTTTGTGGGTGAGAACAGATACTGCCTTAAAATGAATGATATAAGAGGTTTTTATAAACTGCAGGAAACAAAAATGATAAAAGTCCCGTGCACGCCTGATTTTATTCTGGGGCTTGTAAATATAAAAGGGGATTTTATCTGTGTTATAGACATAAAAAACTATTTTCATTCGCAAAATGTCCCCTATAGCGGCTCGGGAACGATTATTGTGCTTAATTCCGATGAGTTTAAAATAGGTATACTTGCAGACGCCGTGAGTGACAACATTCAGATAAAGCCTGATGAAATCCGTCTGCTTAAAAAGCAGGAAGGCAAAAGTGAACTTACGCAATATGTTAAAGACGGCGAGATTTACCTTATAATAAGTGTTCCGGATATGCTTTCAAATGATAAATTATTTATCAGATAAATAATTTACAGCTTCATTCAGCCTCATTTCAAAGCCTTTCAGGATATTTAAGTTCAAAAGCATGGTCTTTTGCCTTTGGACAGTATCTGCCAGTGTTTTTATTTTTTTAATGCCGTCAAAAAATCTGTTTGTATAAGAGGCGCATAAAAAATAAATTTCATTATGTCCGTAGTAATTTTTTATAAGACCCGACAGAATGTTTTTAATTTTTTCCTCAAGTTTTTCTGTTGTTTTATTGAAAGTTTTTCTTCTTGTAAATTCTTTCAAATACTCTTCCTGATACTCCCGTGCACTTGATACAATACTTTGGATTCTTAAAAATTTACAGAGTGCGGCTTCTTTTGCTTCCTTAAGTTTTTCAATATTGTATTGAGGTATAATATAGGGGATTTTGATTTCCGATACGGCTTCGCATTTTAAAAGCGCGTCATTAAGGGGCATGTTCTGAAAACCGTTAATCTGTGCGCCGCCGGATGAGGAGTTTATATAACAAATGTCCGGATTATCAAGAGCAAAGCGCTCAAAGTGTTTAATAAAAAGTGCATAACAGGCTTGCGTGTGGAGCATTTTTCCGTCTTGTCCCAAGACACTGTAGAGCGTTTTGTTCATCTGTTTAATATAGTTTTTTACGTAATAATCGGCATTTTTGATATTAAGTTTTTTTGAGCCCAGAAGTCTTTTTTTGTACTTTTCAAAATCTTTTGCTTTTATTTCATATTTATTTGTATCAGGATTTAAAATGCACTCCAAATCTTCGTATGCACTGCCTTTTGCATAGCATTTGCCGTCTTTAAATGCAAGGTTTTGTCCGCACAGGATAATTTTTTCAAAACCCATAACGGCGGCGCTTGAAAGGGCGCAGTATGAAACCGTGCCTATGGTTTTAAGATTTGAAATATCAATATTTAAAATGCGGCTGAGCCAATCGTTGAGAAAATTATCTTTTGAAAAGAACAGAAACCTGTTTTTAACCTTTAAATCCCATAAATACGGGTTTGAGAAAGGTTCAAATATAAGATTTACACTGCTTGTGTCAATACCTTCCAGCTGCCCGCTTGTGTCAATCGGCTCCACAACGCATAAAAAATCAGGCTTTATTCCGTGTTTATCAAGCAGTTTTAAAGACGGGCCCACGGCAAAAAGTATAAACTTGCCGCGGTTGTTTTTAATTGTTTCAATGTTTTCTTCAAGAGAAGGCCCTGATGAAGCGATAAGCGCACATTTGCCCTTATAGATATCTTTCAGTGATTTAACAAGCGGTGTTTTTATAATTTTATCCAGATTTGCAAATGTATTAAGCGCCGCCTTGGGGGCAATTTTATTTATAGTATTGATGTTAGCCTGTTTTTCTCCTCTTGTGCGCTCGACAATTTGAGCCGTTTTGTATATGTCTTCTTTAAACAGCTGAAAATATGACGAGAGGAAAGATACGGTTATTTTTGTTTCTTTATCGGATAAGAAATCTGTATATTCAAGGAGCTTATGCAGTTTGTTTGTAATAAATACATTATTTTTTGCAAGATTTTCGCTGAATTCCAGTATTTCAAAAACACCTCTTAAAATTTCAAGGTTTGCTTCATAGATGATTACCGTCCCTTTTGACCTCTGGATAAATTCATCAGCCAGATACCCAAGTCCCAGTCCCCAGACTATTCTAATTGAGTTTTTATCCTCTAAATCCTCTATTTTATCGACGATTTTTTGCGCTTCTTCTTTGGCGTTTTCTTTGGAGTGCAGCGCCGAGCCGTTGAATATCAGATTATACTCGCCGTTTTTGTTCTGTATTAACTCAAGTGTTGATTTTGTATTATTTATTCTTAAAATTTCATCACACAGTGCTTTATCATATTTTGAAACCGCATTAAGATTTGCGCTCAATACTTTATTTTCCATAACTGTTATGTTAACATTAAGGGGGTATATATGGCAAACTTCGCAAAAAACGCAAAAATATATATTAGTATCGCTTTTATTTGTGCAGGCTTGTTTTTTGCCTCTTTTAATTTTTGTTTTGCGAACGAAAATCAAATACAAAAAGAAAATCAAAAATACGAAGAAATTTACAGGAATCTTCCCGAGCCTGATTTTTCTTATATTTTTAATCTTGACCCTTACCAGAGCGAAGAGTATACAAAATATATGTATGCGCCCTATCCGCTCTTTAGAACGGCTATACGTTTTGTGTTTAAAAACACGGTAATTGAGCCCGGGTATTATCTTTTAACCCCGAGGGAAAAAAACGGACAGTGGTACGTGCTTTTTAAAACAAACGGTAAGGTGCAGTATATTATCCCCGTGTATGAAAAAGACCTTGTCGAGCCGGCTTTCTATAAAAGATATGTACCCGAGCGCAAACTTACACTCTGGCAGAATATATGCCAGAAAACAAGAAACACCATGGGCAGACTCTTTAAAAAACAAACCCAGAGAACACCTCCGCCCAAGTCATACATAGACGTTAATGAACTTGGAACCGATTTCTGGCAGGTGGTGCTCTATTACGGTGCTTCAAAGTATTATATGATTTTTATGAGATAATAAGAATAATCTTTACAGGATAAGGAAGAGAAGATGAAAAACATAATAGCGGTTTTAATGATTGTAACGTTTTTAAGTTCAAGCGCGCAGGCTTTTTCCGTGTTTGCCGTGAAAAAAGAAGGCGCAAAAAAAGGCCCCGTTAAATCTTTTATTGAACAAAAACGTCTTGAGCGCGAGCAGGAAAATGCGGTAAAAAATGACATAAATGAAATAAAAAATGTTTTAAAATGCCTTACCGAGTACTCAAATGAGCACAATGTCGAAAAAGTTCTTACCCTGTATGATAAAAGCTACAGAAGTTTTGACGGCTTTAACTATGAAACCTTTACAAAAATGCTTAAAGAAACCTTTGAGGCTTATGATAACTTAACCTATGAAAGCGATATACAGGGAATAAACCTGTATAAAGATAAAGCTGTTGTCACCCTTGTGGATACCACACGCGCAACTCTTAGCAGCCCGAAAGCCAAAAAAAATGCCGATGAAAATTCCGATATGAGCACGGGATATCTTGAGGGCGAGTGTAATTATGCCATATACCTGCAAAAAATTAACGGCTGCTGGAAAATAATCGGCGACAATGTGATATCTGAAATAACATCAATTAAATACGGAAGCGCAAGAGAATACCCCATGGAGTTTACGGCACCGATGAATGCTCCTTATGACAGCGATTACTGTCTTACTTTGAAAATGACACCTAAAAAACATACTAAAGTGGTTGCGTCCCTTGGCAAGGAAGAAATTTTATACCCGAGCGCGGAGCCCAGAGATGTCTTTAGGAAGCTTCCTAAAGACGGTATTTTGGAGCGTGTCGTGCATTCAAATGAAAACGGATTCAATGAATACGCCATAGCGTCCGTGGGTATTACAAAAATGGATGTGGCGCAGGACTTAAGCGTAATTGAGTTTCAGATGACGGGTCTTGCGTTTTTAATGCAGAGGGTAAATTTATATAAAGATATAAATCCGCTGCGGGAAGTTAAAAAAGATAAAGAAAACACCCTGAAAGATACAGACAAAGCAAAAGATAAGAGTGAACCTGAAAAAGAAGATAAAAAAGACAATGTTAAAAACAAAGGATAAAAGAGCTTTTATATTTTATATTATTGCTTCGGTTATGCTCTGGCAGCTGGGTGTTACCGTAAGGAACCTGTGTATAGATTCATTTGCGCAGATAAGCACTGCAAACAGTGCCGTTATGTCTTTTATTTATGCCAAAAACACGGGCGGGGCATTTTCGCTTTTTGAGGGGCATCCCTATCTCCTTGCTCTTTTTGCGCTTGCAGTCCTGGGCGCGCTGATAATTTATGTTTATAAAAAAGTTACTTTTGAAGATAAATACAAAATCCTTGCTCTTGTGTTCTTTAGTTCGGGAATTCTTGGAAATCTCTACGAACGTTTTACTCTGGGATATGTGATAGATTATATTAAGCTGAATTTTGTAAACTTTGCCGTTTTTAACATGTTTGATGTTATGATATGCACTTCGGTTTTTATATTTATTTTTATAATTTTATATGAAGATTTGCTCCGTGCAAGGGTTAAAAATGGAAAAAATAAACATTAGCCCTGAAAACTCCTCCATAAGAGCTGATATTTTTCTTGCACAGTATTTTGATACTTCAAGAAAACAGGTATCTCAGGCTCTTGAAAAAGGTCTTATACTTATAGACGGAAGTCAAAAGAAGTCTTCTTACAAACTTAAAGGTACGGAAATAATAGAGTACAACCCTCTTTTTTTGCAAAAAGAGGATATTAAAATTCTGCCTCAGAATATTAAACTTGATATAAAATACGAGGATGATGAACTTCTTGTAATAAACAAACCCAAAGGAATGCTTACGCACCCGAGCGCATACGAAAGGGAAGACACACTTGTAAATGCGCTTATGTATCATTGCGGGGAAAACCTGTGCGGCAGCGACCCGATGAGGCGCGGGATTATTCACAGGCTGGATAAGGATACATCAGGTCTTATGCTCGCCGCTAAAACAGACTTTGCTGCAGAGTCGCTCGGCAGCCAAATTAAAAATAAAACCGCGAAAAGAAAATATCTGGCAATTGCACTGGGCGAGTTTGAACAAAGTGAGGGGATTATCGATAAACCCCTTGTGCACTATATGGATAAAACCGTAAAAATGCAAATAGCCCCTGAGGGTGAGGGTAAAAACGCCCTTACGTATTATCGGGTATTGGAGCAATTTAGGGGGGCGGCGCTTGTGGAGCTTGAACTGAAAACAGGCAGGACTCATCAAATAAGAGTTCATCTAAAATCGCTCAACCATCCGATTTTTGGCGACAATCTTTACGGCGCGCGCGGTGCGCTCATTGAGAAATACAGGGGTATTAAAGTTGAAGGGCAGCTTTTGCAGTCATATTTTTTAAGCTTTACACATCCTAAAAATAATGAGATAATGACTTTTGAACTTGAGCCCGCCGATTGGGATAGTGACTTTACAAGAGTTTTAAAAATAATGAGAGGATAATAAAATGAAAAATTTTGTAATATTTCTTGCTTTTATAATAAGTGCCGCATTTGTGTATATATTTGGCTACAATAACCCCGTTATCGGTATTAACATAGGTGATTTGCACTATAATGTCGACCTTTTTATATATGCGCTTTTTGCATTTTTCTTTGGTGTTGCCGCAGGCGCGCTTGCACTGTCATCAAGCCTTTTTGGCGCTATGGACAATTACAGGAAACTCAAAAGACAATACGAAAAAACAGCCATCGGCGCGGATGATTCCGATTTAAGGGTAAAAACTCTGCAGAATAAGATTGCAACACTTGAAGAGGCCCTTAAAAAGGCTCTTGAAAAGTAGTTTATTTTGATGTCCACATATCTTTATGCAAAAGGGCTAAAAACGGTATAAGTTCCAGCCTGCCTATAAGCATATTAAAAATAAAAATCCATTTAGTTACGCTGCATAACGGGTCAAAACTTGCCATGGGGCCTATTTTGGCACTCAAGCCGGGGCCTATATTGCCAAGTGTGGTAATTGAACCGGAAATTGCAATTGCCGGATTTTTTTCAAGCAGCGCCACAACAAAAGAGCTGAGCGCAAATATAAAAAAGTAAAATATACAAAATGCTATCATCTGGGAGCCGGTATCATCCGGAACCGGCCTGTTTTCAAGTCTTATCGGATAAACCGCGCTCGGGTGGATTATTTTTGCAACTTCGCGTTTTAAGTATTTAAAAAGAAAAATCCATCTTATAATTTTTATGCCGCCTGCGGTCGAAGCTGCACATCCGCTTGCAAATATTGCGGCAAAGAGCATGATTTTTGCATCCGCGCCCCATTTGATAAAATCGCATGAAGCAAATCCCGTTGTTGTAATAAGGCTTATTGTTTGAAAAGCTCCGTCAATGAGGTTATTTAAAAAACTTCCCTCCTGCTTTGCCTGTAAAAATAATGCAATACTTAAACTGATAAATACGGTAATGCCAAGATAGGTAAGAAATTCCTCGCTTTTAATAAATGCACTCCATTTGCGCTGAATAAAAACTCTGTACTGCAAAATAAAGTTCGCGCCGGATAAAAACATAAAAATGCCTATGACAATAACGGCTTTTTGGTTATGATACCCCATAATGCTTTCGGGATTAGGCGACAGACCGCCTGTTGAAACTGTCGCAAGTGTATTGCAAAGTGCATTGTAAAAGTCCATTCCGCACAGTTTGAGTGCAATTACCTGTACTATGGTAAGCCCCAGATATATCCCCCACAGCCAGCTTGCTGTATGTCTTATGCGCGGGGTGACTTTTTCTTCCACCGGCCCCGGGGATTCAGCAGAGAACATCTGCCTTCCGGCTACCGCAAATTTTGGCAGTACCGCAATAAAAAGCACGACAATTCCCATGCCGCCGAGCCATTGCGTCATTGCACGATAAAAGAAAAGAGTTTTCGGATACAGTGAAAAGTCTTGTAAAATGGTTGCACCTGTAGTTGTGATTCCTGAAACTGATTCAAAAAGCGAGTTTGTAATACTTATGCCATAAAAAAGATAAGGCACGGCGCAGATTATTGCAAAAAATACCCAGGAAAAGAACACGCCGCACAGTGCCTCGGGTTTTTTTATGCTGTCTATATCTTTTTCACTTGCTTTAGGAAGCGTAAAAAGGAACCCGAGAATTACCGAGATAACAGAAGCGCATATAAAAGCAAAAGAGTGAACGGGTTCTCTGTAAAGTATGGAAAATATCACAGGCGCAAGCATTATAATGCTTATGTATCTTAAATTTGAACCTATAATATTTGAAACTATATTATATCTCATTATCTAAAGAAATCCTTGATTTTTGCAACATCCTGAGATTTTATAAAAATTAAAAGATTATCCCCTGACCTTATGAGTGTCTGGCCTTTGGGAATAATTATTTTTCCGCCTCTCTCTATTATTGCGACAACTGCTCTTAGAGGAAGATTTAAATTCATAAGGGCGGTGTCGGGAAAATCCTCTCTTACCTTAAGTTCCAGAATCTCCGCAAGTCCTCTTTCAACAGTTGCAAGAATTCCTGCGTGGGACTCTATTATGCGGTTTTTTATTTCGTTAACGGCGGCTTCTTTGGGTGAAATTGCAACGTCAACACCTACTTTTTCAAAAAGAGTGGCTGTTGCAATCTGCCCCACTCTTGTTATTGCCCTTTTAACTCCCAGCTGTTTGGTTAAAAGCGAACAAAGCAGGTTTTTTTCGTCATTGTCGGTAACACACACCGCAACATCGCAGTCGCCAATTCCCTCCTGCTCCAGAAGCTCGAGATTTGTACCGTTGCCGTTCAAAACCAGTGCTTTCTTAAGGTTCTGCGATAAAAACTCACATCTTTTGTAGTCGTATTCTATAACTTTTATTTTTAATTTTGTATTTTCAAGACTTTTTGCAAGCTCAAAACCTACCGAGCCGCCGCCTATTATTGCAATGTTTTTTAAGTTGTTATCTTCTATAAAAAACTGTCCCGCTGTATTGTCAAGCGCATCGGGCGTTCCCATAAAAATAGCTTTGTCGCCCACCATAAATTCGCTGTTTCCGTTGGGAATAAAAAGCTCTTCATCTCTTACGATACCGACTACAAGTGTTTCATCGTTAAAGGGGCAGTCTTTGAGTTTTTTGTTTTTGAGTGTAGAGTTTTCTTTTATTCTGTATTCAAGCAGTTTTGCCCGTCCGTTTGAAAAATACTCTACATCTACGGCATCCGGCACGGTAATGATTCTTAAAATCTCATGAGTTAAGAGTCTTTCGGGCCAGATTACATTATCTATGTATAGAGGGTGGTTTTTGTTGTGTTCTTCTCTTATTGCGCGCAGCGAATCGCGGCATTCTTTTTTGGAAACAAAACATACCGTTGCAGCGTCCGAGAGCTGTTTTGCCATAAGGCAGGCCACGATGTTGCCTTCATCTATGTTTGTGCAGGCAATAAAAACATCACAGTTTTTTATATCCGCTTCTTTGAGTGTATTTATATTTGAAGCATCCGCACACATGACTGTTAAATCAAGGTTATTAAATTTTTCAAGATTTTTTGAATCGGGGTCTATAACTATTATGTCATGGTCTTCAAAGAATTCTGCAGCGATTATTGAACCCGTTTCATTTGCGCCGTATATAATTATTTTCATACCCATCATTATTAACTAAACATTTTTAATTTCAAGTATTTAAAAATTTGCGTCAGGGCTTTTTTGTAGTAAAATATCATTATAGAGGTATATTTTAGGGGAGTGCAGATGACAAATCAGACAGCCGATCAACATTATGACGCGAGTAATATCAGAGTTTTAGAAGGTCTTGAAGCGGTCAGGGTGCGCCCCGGCATGTATATCGGTTCGACTTCGCAAAGAGGTTTGCACCACTGCATATATGAAATTGTTGATAACTCAATCGACGAGAGCCTTGCAGGCTACTGTGACACTATTAAAGTTACAGTTCATCAGGACAATTCCGTAACGGTCGAAGACAACGGCCGCGGTATTCCCGTGGATATTAAACCTGACAGCGGCAAGTCCGCACTTGAAATTGTTCACACGGTGCTCCATGCGGGCGGTAAATTCGGCGACGGCGGATATAAAGTATCAGGCGGTCTGCACGGCGTAGGGGCTTCGGTCGTAAACGCTTTAAGTGAAAAATATGTTGTGGAAGTTTCCCGCCAGGGCTGGGTCTGGAGGCAGGAGTATTTAAGAGGCGAGCCTTCCACTCATGTTGAAAAAATAAGAGAAACGGACGCTACGGGTACTAAAACAAGATTCTGGCCAGACCCTGAGATTTTTACCGAAACAACGGAAATTGACTGTGATGTCATAGCAAATCGTTTTCGTGAAATGGCGTTTTTAAACAAGGGCCTGAAAATAATTTTTACGGACAAAAAAGCCGATAAGGAATATACTTACCACTATGAGGGCGGTATCGCAAGCTATGTGGAGCATTTAAACAAAAATAAAACAGCACTTTTTGAAAAACCGATCTACATGGAAAAAACAGTAGACGGTATTTATGTTGAAATTGCAATGCAGTATACAGATTCCTATACGGAAAATGTTCTCAGTTTTGCAAATAATATTAATACGCACAACGGCGGAACACACTTAACGGGTTTTAGAAACGGTATTACGCGTGTTATAAACGATTACGCAAGAAAAAATAATATCCTGAAAGACAATGAACAAAACCTTGCGGGCGAAGATGTTCGCGAAGGCTTGACTGCAATTGTTTCGGTTAAAATTTCAAATCCCGAATTTGAAGGTCAAACGAAAGAAAAGTTGGGAAACGCCGAAGTTACCCCCGCGGTAAATGATGTCATAAGGGATAAATTTCAAGAATGGCTTGAGTTTAACCCCAAACTTGCAAAATTTATAATCGAAAAAACCCTGCAGGCCCAAAGGGCGCGTGAAGCCGCAAGAAAGGCGCGCGAACTTACAAGGCGTAAAACAGCGCTTGAGAGTTCTTCTCTGCCGGGTAAACTTGCCGACTGCTCTTCGCGCGAGCCTGAAAAATGCGAACTCTATATTGTAGAGGGCGATTCTGCGGGCGGCAGTGCAAAACAGGGCAGAAACAGAATGTTTCAGGCTATTTTGCCCTTGAGGGGAAAAATCTTGAACGTCGAGCGTGCAAGGCTTGATAAGATTTACAATTCAAACGAAATCAAAATCATGATTCAGGCTCTTGGTATAAACATTTCCAAAAATCCCGATGAGGTGGATGTGGAAAAGCTGAGATACCACAAAATCGTTATGATGACCGATGCCGATGTTGACGGCGCGCACATAAGAACCCTTCTTATGACTTTCTTTTTCCGCTATGCCCGTCCTTTGATTGAAAACGGCTATCTATACATTGCGCAGCCTCCGCTGTACAAGGTTACAATAGGCAAAACTTCGGAGTACCTGTATGATGACCGTGCATTGGACAGAATGGTTCGCGAACGCGGTACAAAAGGACTCTGCCTGTATGATAAATCAAAAGTGAAAAGCGTTTGTGACGATGAGCTTGAAAACCTTATATACTCAATGTCTACGTACTATCGCTCATTCCATAACCCGATTATCAATCAAATGCCTTCGGTCATTGTGCGCGGTTTAATCCGCTCAAACGTTGAGCCCCAGGACTTTGAAAACGAAGAAAAGATAAAGGAAGTTTACCGCTATCTTGCTCACTACATTGAAGACCACGCGCTGAACTACGGAATTACCGAAGCTAAGGACTATAAAGTTACGCTCGGTGCAAACCCCGAAAATAACAGATTCTACTTCAAGGTAGACCTGGGAGCCGACCTTGAACCCGTTACAATTACAGCAAATATGATTAAAAGCAACGAGTTTGCGCGTATTAAAAACGCATATCCTAAAATCAGGCAGTTCCTGATTGAAGAAGAAAAGCTGCTTCGCCTTGAAACACCCGAGGGAGAAGTTGAAATCACTTCTTTTGCCCAGCTTCAAAAACTTGTGGAAGACAGAGGACAAAAAGGCCTGCAGATACAGCGCTTTAAAGGTCTGGGCGAAATGATGCCCCAGCAGCTCTGGGAAACTACCATGGATCCTGCAAACAGAACGCTTTTAAAAGTTAATATAGAAGATGCCATGCTCTGTGATGAACTCTTTGATGTTCTTATGGGCGATAACGTAGGCCCAAGACGCGACTTCATTGAGCAAAACGCCGTCTATGCAACAAATATTGACACATAGGGTTTTATGTCCTTAGCCTAAATTTGTTTCATAGTCAAGGTCATAGGCACGGGCAATGTTTTGTACAAATTCGTGTCTTGTGCGCGTGCCTTCTTCACTGTCAAGAAAATCATGTATTGATTGCATATTTTCGATGATTGTCTTGTGTTCTTTGTCGTATTTTTGAGGATTTGTTAAAAGCTGTAAAAACATCAGTTCTTTGAGTTTGGCTGCAATCTCTTCATTGCTTTTTGATGTGTCTACACCAAGATTTTCAAGCCGTTTTAATACTTCGGAACTATCTTCATTTTCACAGTTTTGTCCTGTCTGATATTCAATATAATCTCTGCCCATTTGCGCTATATCGTCTTTGTTTAATTTGTAATCTATGCCCATTTTATCAAGCGCCATAAGGCATAACATTTTTTCAAGTTCAAAATATAAATCTCTGTAGCTTTTTTCATTGTTAAGCGGGTATTTCTTTGTGAGTTTTGAGAATTTTCCGTCTCTTGTTATTGCTTCCTGGCTGTCTGCCGGTGTGGCAAGCAGAATGGCGATATCTCCGCTTGAAAGAGGCAGCGGAGAGGGATGTCCGTGCATAAGTATGGCATGCGGAACAATTTTTCTTGAATCAAGCGTGCATGAATGCTCATCCCCGCCGTATTCTTCAAGTATTTCTCCTTCAGGGCTTATTGTATAGCCGTATTCGGTATTTTCTTCAATAATTTTATTTATGATTTTTTCCTTTGCCTCTCTCAGCGTTTTTGCTTTTTCCCCTTCCGTACTTTTTACGAAGCAATCATGCTCCATAGGTTTAAGTGCGGGGTTTGAAGCTCTTTTTTCTCCGTAGTTTGTCTGAATATTTCCTAAAAAATTAATTGCTCCTATCATATTCCATCCTTTCTTGATTTTTTTAAGTTTCTCAAGTTGAAAAATTGACTTTTATATAGATTTTGTAACAATAAATTAACATTTATCCGGCTGTGCTATAATTTTAAAATGGTAGCAAAAATCACAACGGCAACACTCATAGGTCTTGAAGCCTATAAAATAGATGTGGAAGTGGATGTTTTAAACTCGCTCCCGCAGGTTTCAATCATCGGGCTGGGCGATACTGCAATAAGCGAGGCAAAAGAGCGGTTAAGACTTGCCATTAAAAACTCTTCTTTTGACTTTCCGCAGACAAAAGTGGTTATAAACCTTGCTCCCGCGGATTTAAAAAAAGAAGGTACAAGCTATGACCTTGCAATGGCTGTGGGGATTCTTGCAAAGCAGGATATTGTCAAAGACATACCCTCTGACACGGCATTTCTGGGCGAGCTTTCACTTGACGGTTCTATCCGCCCGATTAGCGGCATTTTGCCTATTGTCTGTGCGCTCGGGGAACTCGGGATAAAAAAAGTTATCCTGCCCTATAAAAACCTTAAAGAAGCGAGCTTTGTAGAGGGTGTAGAGTCACTGGGCGCAAAGAATTTGTGCGAACTTGTGCATTATTTAAACAATGAAGGAGAACTGCACAAACTTGTGCAGAAAGTGGATGACTTTCTTTTACTTGAAGATAATTTTGAAGTCGACTTTAAGCATGTAAAAGGGCAAAAAAACGCTAAATACGCGCTTGAAGTGGCTGCCGCGGGCGCGCATAATGTTCTTATGTGCGGAGTACCCGGGTCAGGCAAGACAATGCTTTCAAAGGCTTTTGTATCTATTTTGCCGCCGCTTGAGAAAAGCGAAGCCATAGAACTTACAAAAATCTACTCTGCCTGCGGACTTTTAGACTATGATAAACCCCTTATTTCAAAAAGACCTTTCCGCTCGCCCCATCACAGCGCTTCTGCGGCAGGGATTATAGGGGGCGGTGCAAAAGTGCGCCCAGGAGAGATTACCCTTGCGCACAGAGGAGTTTTGTTTTTAGATGAGATGGTAGAGTTTCCCCGTCAGGTGCTTGAAGTATTGCGCCAGCCTCTTGAGGACGGTGTTGTGACGATTTCGCGCGCGGCGGGCAGTTTAAAATTTCCCGCAAACTTTATACTTCTTGCTGCGATGAACCCCTGCCCCTGCGGCTTTCTTGGCGACCCTAAAAAACACTGCACCTGCAGCGACTATCAGATAAAACGCTACCGCTCGCGCCTGTCGGGCCCTCTTTTAGACAGGATTGATTTACAAATAGAAGTTGCAAGACTCAGCGAGGATGAGCTTTTAAACATTAAAGAAGACACGGAAGATTCAAAAACGGTAAGACAAAGAGTTGTCAGGGCAAGAAGCATCCAGCTTGAACGCTATAAAAAAGAAGGAATCTTTACAAATTCCGAACTCAATGCAAAACTTGTCAAAAAATACTGCAAAACGGATGAAACGTCAGAGAATATGCTGCGGTTTGCAATTTCAAAATTTGACCTCTCGGCTCGTGCTTATGAGCGGATTTTAAAAATTTCACGCACCATAGCCGACCTTGATGAAAGCGAAAATATAACCTCATCGCATATTGCACGCGCCTTGCAGTTTCGCGGGATTACCCCCGTGTAATTAGCCTGCATGGCTAAATTGAATTTTTCAATGTATGAGTTTATAATTTAGGGGTAATTTTAGAGAGGTTAATTATGAAAAATTGGATTATAGTTTTACTTGTATTTGCGATTCCTCTGGGTCTTTATGCCTATTTAGAGTCAAATTCGCTTGACGCGCGCGCAAAAGAGCAGCAGGCGGCATTAAATAATACGGGAAAAGCAAGAGTAATCAAGTTTTACTCTCCCATGTGCTCAGATTGCAAAAAAATTTCGGGCGAGATGGCAGGCGTTATTGAAGATTACAAAGACGCGGTAACTTTTGAAGAAGTTAATGTTTCCGAGCAGACCGATAAAAATAAGGCTTTAATCAAAAAATACAAAATCACTCTTGTCCCGACACTTATTTTTGAAACAAAAGACGGTAAAAACTTCAAAAAAGTCGAAGGCTTTATTGAGGACGACGAGATTGAAAGCAATATCGTAAATATTAAATAGGTGATTTAAATGGAGTCTTTGGTTTCTAATTTGACGGCGTATTTAAAGACGCAGGAGTTTTCATACCTTTTTCTTGTAATTTCATTTCTGGGAGGCGTTCTTGCTTCCCTTTCACCCTGTTCGCTCTCGGTTTTGCCCATAGTTGTGGGCTATGTAGGCGGATATAGCGAGGAGTCCGGTTTTAAAACCTTTCTTCAGCTTTTGTCCTTTGTATTGGGGCTTTCCGCGGTTCTGACCGTAATCGGGATAATATGCGCGCTTGGCGGCAGAGCTTTTGTATCGATAGGCGGCGCGTACTGGGTGCTGTTTGTCGCGTCGGTTATTTTGCTTTTCGGTTTAAATTTACTCGGGGTTATTCAGTTTAATCTGCCCGTTATTGTTAAACAAATGCCAAAAGGCGACGCGCACAGTCTGTTTATTTATCCTTTTATATTAGGCGCGCTTTTTGCGCTTGCCGCAACACCCTGCTCGACACCCATTCTTGTCGGCATTATGAGTTTTGCATCTCTCAGTGCAAACCTCGTGTATGCGGCGCTTATGCTTTTTATGTTTTCTCTGGGGCAGGGTTTGATTATAATCCTTGCGGGTGTTTTCACTTCTTTTGTGAAAAAAGTCCGTGTATTCTCGGGAGTATCCGAAGTATTCTTAAAGATAATGGGTGTATTGCTTGTAATATCGGCGTTTTATATATACTTCAGCGTATTTTCAAGATTCTTTTAGATAAGAAGTTCCATCTCTTCAAATGCCCGAAGCGCCTTATCCGCCCTGTCGCAGAGAATGGCGCATATTGTACATTTACTCTCAATACTTACGGCAGAGGCGTTTTCAAATGTATCATTTTTAATAAACTCACTCAGTCCCTTAATATCCGCAAGCAGGGAATTTAATTCCGAAAGTTTTTCAATAAGTTTTATGTTCATTATATCCTCCTCTTGTTTGTATATATATTTTACTTGTTTTTACAAGATAGGGCAGGATATTTAACTATACTTTAATAAATAAAAGTATAGTTAAATATTTTTAATAAAACTTTATAATTGTAAGATAAAAAGCCCTATGCACGCGACCAGACGCAAAACCCCAGAGCCGCGTTTTTCTTTCTTTTGGTTCGTTTTCTTTCTTTTTGCGTTGGCGCGTGAAACAAAAAGAAAGAAAATGAACAAGCCCTGACAAGCAAAGAACGCATCGTATAATTTTGCAAGTTTTAGTTTGTTTAGCGTTTGTTGCGTGCATGGGGCTTTTTGGTTTAGTGTTTAGTTGCGTGGCTGAGGCTTTTGGGTTTGGCGTTTAGTTATATTAATTAAGGCTTTTTATTTTTGTTTTGTTTTTATTTTATTTGAATAATTAATTTTTTGTTAACAATTCCTCCATGCGCAAAATTTGATTATATGATTTACTCATAAAGTAAAAAAAGGAGGATAATACCATGACAACAATTAAACCGTTGGCAGACAAAATTGTAATTAAGGTTATCGACGATGTTGAAAAAACATCAGGCGGTATTTTTATACCCGACAGCGCAAAAGAAAAACCCCAGAAGGGTGAAGTAATCGCCGTCGGACCCGGTAAATTTACCGATAACGGTACAAGAGAAGAAATGGACGTAAAAGCGGGAGATAAAGTGCTTTTCGCTAAATACTCGGGCACCGATGTAAAAATCGATGAAGTTGAGTACAAAATCCTCTCTGTTAAAGATGTATTAGCAATTATTGAATAGGAGATATAAAAATGGCTAAAAAAATAGTATTTGACGCTCAAGCCCGCGAAGCCCTGTTAAGAGGTGTTGACGCGGTAGCGGACGCGGTAAAAGTTACCCTTGGCCCTAAAGGCAGAAACGTAATTCTTGAAAAGAAATTCGGCGGTCCTCAAATCGTTAACGACGGTGTTACAATCGCAAAAGAAATCGAACTTAAAGACGGTCTGGAAAACGCAGGCGCACAGCTTTTAAAAGATGTTTCTTCAAAAACAAATGATGTTGCAGGCGACGGTACCACAACGGCTTCCGTTCTTGCTCAGGCAATTTATCGTGCAGGATTAAGAAACCTTGCTGCAGGCGCTAACCCCATGGGCATTAAACGCGGTATTACAAAAGCCGTAGAAGAAGCTGTTAAAGAAATTAAAGCTATGTCAAAATCCGTTGACTCAAAAGAAATGAGAGCACAGGTTGCTTCAATTTCCGCAGGCAACGATAAATTCATCGGTAATCTGATTGCAGACTGCATGGAAGCAGTAGGTACAGACGGTGTTATAACGGTAGAAGAATCAAAAACATTCGGCACGGATAAAAAAGTTGTCGAAGGTATGCAATTTGACAAAGGTTATATTTCACCTTACTTCATTACTGACGCGGAACGTATGGAAGCAGTCCTTGAAGATGCTTATGTTCTTTGCGTAAACAAAAAAATTAACCTTATAGCAGACCTTGTACCTATTCTGGAACAGGTTGCACGCGACGGCAAATCGCTTTTAATAATCGCCGAAGATGTTGAAGGCGAAGCCCTTGCAACACTTGTTGTAAACACAATGAGAAAAGTTTTAAGAGCAGTTGCTGTTAAAGCTCCCGGTTTTGGCGACAGAAGAAAAGCAATGCTTGAAGATATCGCTATTTTAACCGGCGGTCAAATGTTTACCGAAGAACTCGGTATCAAACTTGAAAACGTTACCGTTCAACAACTCGGACGCGCACGCAGAGTTACCGTTACAAAAGATGAAACAACAATTGTTGTCGGTTCCGAAACAAAAGCTGCCGTTGATGAAAGAGTTGCACTTCTCAAAAAACAAATCGAACAGTCAGACAGCGAATACGATAAAGAAAAACTTCAAGAACGTGTTGCAAAACTCTCCGGCGGTGTTGCAGTTATCGAAGTCGGTGCGGCAAGCGAAGTTGAACTTAAAGAATCAAAACTCAGAATCGAAGACGCGCTTAATGCGACACGTGCCGCTCAGGAAGAAGGTATCGTACCCGGCGGCGGCGTAGCACTCGTACGTGTTCAACAGGTTCTTGAAAATGTTTTGGATAACAAAACATTTGCATCGGATGATGAAAAAATCGGCTTCAAGATTTTAACATCAGCCCTTGATATACCTCTGACAACAATTGCAAATAACGCAGGCGCTAAGGGTGATGTTGTAGTTGACGCGGTTAAGAAAGAATCCGGCGCATACGGCTATGACGCACTTACAAACACTTACGGCGATATGTTTAAAGCAGGTATCGTCGACCCTGCAAAAGTTACAAGAAGCGCTCTTGAAAACGCTGCAAGCGTTGCTTCAATGCTGCTCACAACCGAAGCTGCAGTTGTTGAAATTCCCGAAGAAAAAGCTCCTCAAATGCCCGATATGTCCGGCATGGGAGGCATGGGCGGAATGATGTAATTTTTCTACGCAGCTTGTGCTGCGTTAAAAATTACGAATGCCCCTATAGTGTGTGAAGTTTTGACCCGTGAAACGAGAGTTTTGCGGGTCAAAACGTAACCGTACTTCGCCTCCGTGCAACGAAGTTGCTCAGGAGGCATGGGCGGAATGATGTAATTTTTCTACGCAGCTTGTGCTGCGTTAAAAATTACGAATGCCCCTATAGTGTGTGAAGTTTTGACCCGTGAAACGAGAGTTTTGCGGGTCAAAACGTAACCGTACTTCGCCTCCGTGCAACGAAGTTGCTCAGGAGGCATGGGCGAAATGATGTAATAAACATTTGTAAAAGTATACACGGATATAAGAAAAAGCCGGAAATAAATATTTTCGGCTTTTTTGTATCCGTACAAAATAACGCATGGATTTTGCACAGCTAAAGTGCATTATGCTTTTGGCAACTTTTGTTTTGTTTTTGTTTTTTATTAAATAAAACAAAAACAAAAAAGGAATTGCAAGTGCAGAATTTTAATATTCAAAACTCCCCTTTTGCTGATTTTAAAATGCCTCAGCAGCAATTACAAAAAGATAATGTACAAACTGCTGCGATACCGCCGCAAAAGCAGGACGAATTTGTAAAATCGGATAAAGATACCAAAAAACCTGCAAAGGCAGCGGGAATAATCGCGGCAATTGCTCTTGGCGGTGCTGCTTTGCTGTATTTTATTAAAAAAGGAAAAATAAATACCCCGAAAAATCCTCCGGGTGATGCTCATTTGCCCAGAATTATAACCTCCGAGACCAAGGGCGGCCCTGTACAGGTTCTTCAAGATACCGCTGATGACCTCAAGGGTGCTGCGGCAAACATGCAGGATGATTTGTTAAAAAACGGGGATATGCTTCCTGATAACCCTGATGTTTTGCAGCAGAAAGCTCCGCAGATGATTTCCGATATTAATGAAGCCGTTTCGGGAGAAAATCCTCAAAAAGCTGTACGGGAGCAGGTTTCTGAAATTACTCAAGAAACTGCGGAAAAACTTTCGCAGGGCACCGAGCCTGCAAAGCTTTCGGATAAAATCCCGGATGAAATCACAAGGCAGCCCGCAGCTGTCCTTGAGGCTCCGAAACCGGAAGAAGAAATTGCCAAAACAGTGCAGGAGGCGGCACAAAAAATAGATATTCCCGAATTAAAATTTGATGATGAAATATACAACGGGCTTAAAAAATATGAAAAAGCTATACTTTCCGGCACTTTTGAAGTTGTGCCGGAGGAAGTTTTCACGCTTGTAAAAAAAGAGCAGGAAGCAATAGGGCAGGCATATGATGACTTAATGTCCATTGTTAAAAATACGGATGATGAGGCAGTGCTTGATGAAATTTCAAAAAAAATCTCCGCTCTGCAAGAGCGCTATAAGTCCTTAAATGTGGCTGAGCGTATAGAAGATATACAAAAATTAAAGAGCGAGCTGGATAAGATTGACCCTGCGGCATATAAAAAAGTATTTGAAAAGACGGGCAGCGGCGGGATGGCTATGCTTGAGAGCAACCTTATCGGGGAGCTTGGCGCAAGAAGATTTAAGACTTCGCCGGTTTATCGTGAAATTATAGACGCTGCGGATAAACTGGGGCTTGAAGGCAGTGAAGATGAAAAAATCAAAAAAATAATGAAACTTGCAGAAGAAAACAAGCTCGGCAGCGGCGAGCACGGCACGGTATATCAAATACCGGGTACAAAGCTTGCAATAAAAACACCCGGAAGAAGCGGCAAACCGCCGCAAAGCCTTGAAGGGTTCAGTTATCTTGCGGATATTAGCGAATATCAAGCGGTAAATAATGTGCTTGCAAGGAATAATCTGGTTGAAATTCAGGAATACATAGATTCGCTAAAATCCTTTGTCCTTAGCGATGAGTACGACACCATAGTTGCAAATATGCCCCAGAGCGCTTATGACGACCTTCTTGCGCGCGTTGTGCGCATTAATAAAGCCGGCCGCGGTTTGGATGTCGGAGGTAATAATTTAATGGTGGATGCGATAAATCAACGTTTTGTGCCTATTGATTTACATCCAAATACTTCTTTTGAAGCGGGATACAGAACAAAAATCGACCATCTCGGCAGAAATTACATAGATCCTCTGGGTCATACCATAGGCCAGTTTACAACTTCGCTTGATAACACTTCTACAATGAAAAGGGTCGGAAAGGCACTCAAGTCTATTGCAAAAGATACGGAAAATTATAAAATGTATCTTTTTGACACAAGTTTTTATAGTTCACGTTATAATGACGCGCCAAGAAGAATTATATATGAATATCTTGAACAAGTTGATGAAGGACTTGCACGCGAAATAGACGAAGCATTTGATAAAATGCATAAAATAAAACTTGAACTGGGTGACAGTGCAAACGAAGCCGACAGAAAAACGGTAAAAGACGCAATAGATGAGTTCTGTGCACTTGTGGACAAAAAACTCTTAAAAGAGCCGGACATTGCCCCCGAGGAGCTTGCTAAAATGCAGATTTCAGCAAACAGAACACATCTGATTGACAAGTTTGATGCCAAAATAGAAAAAAGAAAAGAATCGCTTGAAGAGATTGCAGCTTTAGACAAAGAAGACCGGACTGATTACATTACATCTAAACTGCAAGAACTTGAAAAAGAGCGCGATGAGGCGCTTGCCGCCTATGATAAAAAATATGGCTTGATATAGTTGACAAATTTATTTTCTTGTGATACAATATTAAAAATTTAAAAATTGTGCGGTTAGCTTAATTTGACCATAGGTTACTAGTGGGTCACACCGTTCCTTTAGGGGCTCGGGGTGGTCTGTTTGTGTGAAATCGAGGTAAGAGAATGAGAACACAGGCAATAAATACTACTGAGAAAAATAACACAAATGTAATCGCTGCGGGTGTCGGCGGTGCAACTGCCGCTGCCCTTGTGAGCCGTTATGCGCCTCTGACGCACAACGAGCATATGGACGCTTTTTCAAAACCGGTAAAGAACGAAATTAAAACCCATGTGCTTGACGCTAAAAATCAAGAGTTCAATGCAATTGTTGAAGAATTTGCAAAAAACGAAGCGCTGAAAAAAATGGGCGATACCTTCAAAGCAAATAAAGACGCAATTATAGACGGTGCGGAAGATAAAATTACCGACGCAATAAAAGAGTTTGATGAAGTATCAAAAACGACATTTAAGACATATGCAAAACGAGTTGCCGACACGGGTAATGTAGTTGAGGCGGTTCTTAATCACAATGTCATTAAACAGGCTAAAAAATCAAGACCGGCATTTTACTTTGCGGCTCTTGCGGGTGCCGCTTCCATGACACTTGCGGTTTTAAAGAATGTTATCAGTGCTAAAAAAGTTCAAAATGAAACCGTAACGGTTAACTATGATAAGGAAGGCATGATAATTGACGCACCCGATAGTCTTGCGCTTGCAATAATTCTTGACGAGTACGCATAAAAAACTTATAAAATCAAAAAGCCCGCAAGATAGATTTTGCGGGCTTTTTGCATATATACAAGGTTTATTAAAATTACAGACCCATTAATTTTACGATATCTTTAATATCGCTCGTTGTTTTTTCAACGGGTGATTTTGCGTATTTAATGGCGCAATCGGGATCCTTAAGACCGTTGCCAGTTAATATGCAGACGATTTTTGATTTGGGTTTAATTGTATCCTTTAGCTTGATAAGTCCTGCTACAGGCGCGCAGCTTGCAGGTTCGGCAAGGACACCTTCGGTTGAGGCAAGCAGATTGTATGCTTCAATGATTTTTTCATCACTTACCATATCGATTGTGCCTTTTGACTCGTCGCGAGCCGCTTCTGCCTGTTTCCAGCTTGCGGGGTTGCCTATTCTTATGGCTGTGGCAATTGTCTGCGGGTTGTCGATTTTATGCCCTTTAACAATGGCTGCGGAACCCTCTGCCTGAATGCCCATCATCTTGGGTAATTGTTTTGATTTTCCGAGATTGAAAAATTCCCTGTAGCCTTTCCAGTAGGCGGTTATGTTGCCTGCGTTACCTACGGGAATAAAGTGATAATCAGGCGCGTCGCCCAGTGCTTCAATAATTTCAAAGGCGCCCGTTTTCTGACCTTCGATTCTGTAGGGATTTACAGAGTTTACAAGGGTTATGGGATAATTTTTTGAAATTTCGCGAACGGCGTCAAGAGCGTTGTCAAAGTTTCCGTTAATAGCTATAACTCTTGCCCCGTACATCATTGCCTGTGACAATTTGCCGAGTGCAATGTAGCCGTCAGGTATTAAAACATACGTTTTTAAACCTGCCTTAGCGCCGTATGCGGCAGCGGCAGCGGATGTGTTGCCCGTGGAAGCGCAGATGATTGCATGCGAACCTTCTTCTTTTGCCTTTGTAACAGCCATTGTCATGCCGCGGTCTTTAAAACTGCCCGTGGGGTTCGAACCTTCATATTTTAAATAAATCTCACAGTCAAGTTCCAGTTTGCGCGCAAGGTTGTCCGCCTTAATTAAAGGCGTATTGCCTTCGCAAAGTGTAATAATTTCAGTGCTGTCGCTTACAGGCAGGTACTCTCTGTATTTATCGATTAATCCGTTGTATCTCATCTACATTACCCTTATTAAGTTATTAATTTTAATTGAATCTTTTTGAAGTTCTTTAATTGCGTTTTGAATGTCGCGCTCGGAGCACTCTTCGGTAATAACGATAATATGCGCAGTGCCGTCAGGTTCAGTGCCTTTTTGAAGAACGCTTGAGAGGTTGATTTTGTTGTTTCCGCAGACCGTTCCTATGACGCCTATTGTGCCCATTGCGTTCTGGGCGGTAATAGAAATATAATAGTTGTTTTTGGTGTCAAGAACATCCTTTTGCACGGCTTTTTCTTTGTGATGACAGCGGGTCATAGGCAGGATGGTTTCGCACTTGCCAAATTCCGCAGCTATGGCAAGAATATCGCCCACAACCGAGCTTGCCGTCGGGAACTCGCCCGCACCCGGGCCTGTGAACATTACCTGACCTACGGGGTGTCCTTCAAGCATAACGGCATTTAATGCGTTGTTTATGCCCGAGATAATGCTTTCTTTTTTAACAAGCATGGGGTGTACCCTGACATCAAGTTCGTCACCCGATGTTTGCGCGAGCGCAATGAGTTTGATTTTATACCCCAGTTCATTTGCATATTTAATATCATCAGCGGAAATGTTTGTAATGCCTTCGCGGTGGATTTTTGAAATATCTATTCTTTTGTGGAAAACAATGTTTGCAAGCGTTGCGATTTTATACATTGTATCAAAACCTTCAACGTCGCCTGTGGGGTCGGCTTCCGCGTAGCCTAAGTCCTGAGCGTCTTTGAGGCATTCTTTATAGGAAATATTTTTTTCTTCCATTTTGGTTAAAATGTAGTTTGTTGTACCGTTTAAAATGCCTGCAACTTTTTTAAATTTATTGCCGCGAAGGGTTGTTTTAATGGGCATAATAATCGGTATGCCGCCTGCAACCGCCGCTTCGTACAAAATCGCAACATTGTATTTGTTTGCAAGGTCAAAAAGCTCCGCGCCGTGCTTTGCAAGGAGTTCTTTGTTGGCTGTTACGATATGTTTTTTGTTTTTGATGGACGTTTTTAAAAGGTCAAAAGCGGGGTCAACACCGCCTGCAACCTCTACTACCGCGTTAATCTGCGGATCGTTTACAATCTTATAAGGGTCGTCGGTGAGTTCTTTTACTTCGACATCCCTTTTTTTGTTTAAGTTCTTTACCGCGGCACTTTTGATTTCTATTTCGGGAAAGTTCTTAAGAGTTTTTACGACTCCCGAACCCACAGTGCCAAGCCCGATTAATCCTATAATTAATTTATTTTCCATAAGAAAATCATACTAAATAAATTTAAAAATGCAAAAATTTTATTTTGGAGTTATTATTTTTATGCAAAGCATTTTAAAAAGAGGATTTTTTATGTCAGATAAAATAAGAGTAAGGATTGCACCCTCCCCGAGCGGAAATTTGCACATAGGAACGGCAAGAACGGCGCTGTTTAACTTTTTATACGCTAAAAAAACAGGCGGGGAATTTGTTTTAAGGATTGAAGACACCGACCTTGACAGAAGTTCGGAAGCTTTTAAGCAAAATATTTTTGACTCGCTCAAGGCGCTGGGTCTTAACTGGGATGAAGGTCCTGATGTCGGCGGAAACTACGGCCCCTACTGCCAGTCCGAGAGGTTTGATATTTACCCTAAATACGCTCAAATGCTTATAGACAAAGGCTATGCCTATGAGTGCTTCTGCACAAACGAAGAGCTTGAGGCAGAAAAGGAAGAAGCCATAAAAAACCACAACGCCTATGTTTATTCAAGAAAATGCTTAAACCTGAGCGAAGAAGAAAAAGCCGCCCTTCGCGCTAAAGGCATTAAGCCCTCCATACGCTTTAAGGTTGAGCATAAAGAACTTGTATTCAATGACCTTGTAAAAGGCGAGTTGAAGTTTGACACAAGCCTTATCGGCGATTTTGTCATTATGAAATCAAACGGCACCCCGACTTACAACTTTGCGGTTGTAATTGATGATATGTTAATGAACATAACCGATATCATAAGAGGCGAAGACCATATTTCAAATACACCCAAACAGATACTTATTTATGAAGCTCTGGGCGCCAAGGTTCCGCGTTTCGGACATTTAGGGATGATACTTGCACCCGACAGGACAAAACTCTCCAAGCGCCACGGTGCAACGGCTGTGTCGGACTTTGTAAAACAGGGCTATCTGACAGACGCGCTTATAAACTTTGTAGCGCTTCTCGGCTGGTCGCCTTCAGACGGTGTGGAAATCAAATCCGTCGATGAGATTGCGGCAGACTTTAGAATCCATGAGGTTTCAAGTTCAAACTCCGTTTTTGAATACGATAAATTAAACTGGATGAACGGTCAGTACATTAAAAAAATGGAAATTCCAAAACTCACCGATATGATTTTGCCTTTCCTTTCAAAATACGACACGGCTCAGTATGACAGGAAAAAGCTTGAAAAAATCGTTGAAATCACGCGCGAGCCTTTAACGGTGCTTTCTCAAATCGAGCATGACGCAAGTTATTTCTTTGAAGATAAAATCAACCTTGACGAGGTAAAAGAGGTGGTTGAAAAAGACTCTTCAAAAGAAGTTATTAAATATGTGCTTGATAATGCGCAAAGCTGGAATTTTGATGATGAGGAGGATATTCACAACAAGCTCGGCGATTTAAGAGCGTACTTTAAAGAAAACAAAGGTTTAAAACCAAAGGATACAATGTGGGCGGTGCGTGCTGCTTTGACAGGCAGAACAAGAGGTGCCGATATGGCGGAAACCGTTTGGATTTTGGGCAAGGAAAGAGTGCTAAAGCGCCTTGAGGCAGCTCTTTAAAGAAATTAAAGTTCAATATTATTAATAATAAGACCTCGATAGGAATATCGAGGTCTTTTAATGAAATGTCTGTTTTACCAATATAATGTGGGTTTTACCAATATATTTTGTAGAATTATGATTGCGATTGCTGTATAATATTTTGTTATGAAATATTTAAATAGTGAGGTTATATTATGTCTGACAATTTAAAATCCTGCCTTAAGGAACTGAAACGTGAACTGCTTGTTGTTAATGCGCTCAGTGCTTACCTTGATGAGGCGGCAAGCGAGGAGAGAGAGTTTGATATGACAAACTCGCCCGTTTTTATGTCGTTTTTATGCGAAAGAATGGAATTGATAAGCGAGAAATTTGCGCTTCTGGAAAATTTAATAGAAACTTATGAAATCTGAAACGGGCACCTGGAGCACTTTGCCTTGGGGTGCAGCATAAGGTTGTCCTCAAGGTCGTACATTTTGGCTATTCTTGTTATGAGCCTTTCCCCGCAGACAGGGCAGTACAGCGCGGTTTTTGAAAATTCGCCGTTTAAGAGTATCTGCTCTTTGATTTCTTCTATTTCTTTTGCACTTCCAAGGGTAAAACTTTCGCCCTTTTCGTATCTTTTAATGTCATGAAGCGCCACTTTGAGCCCTTTGGCAAGTTTTTGCCTTACGGTTGTGGATAAAAAGACTTCTATGCCTGATTCAATGGAGCCAATCTCGGCAAGGGTCAGGTTGCATTTTTTTGCAAGACCCGACTGCGAAAGCCCGAGTTTTTCGCGCTCTGTGCTTACAAACTGTGCAAGCGAGTCATAGACGGTATGTTTAGTATCTTTATGCATTTGCTTTTTTTGCTTTAATTTCTTTATCCCACGCAAGCAGAACGGAAGCGAAGAATATGCTCGAGTATGTACCTGCAATGATACCCAGAATCATTGCAAGGACAAAGTCTTTTGTTGTTTCGCCGCCGAAAAAGTAAAGAGCGATAAGCGTTAAAAGGGTTGTAAGAGAAGTATTTAAGCTTCTTGCAAGAGTCTGGTTAACGCTTGCGTTGATTATCTCGCCGCTTGTGTATTTTTTGGCAAGGAATCTGTTGTTTTCTCTTATCCTGTCAAATACAACAATGGTATCATGCACCGAAAAGCCTACAACGGTAAGGATTGCCGTTATAAAGAGGCTGTCTACCTGAACATTGTACAAAATACCCAGAATTGAAAATACACCTACCACAAAAAGCGCATCGTGGAAAAGTGCTGCAAGGGCTATTATGGCATAATCCGCCTGAAATCTGAATGAGATGTATATTACAATACCCAGAAATGCAAGCAGCAGAGCTGCAAGAGAGTTTTTAAGAAGCTCTTTACCTAAAGTCGGCCCTACTGAAGTTGTGGAGATTAACTGCGGTGCGTCCGTGTTTTGCGAGAGCACCATGGTTATTTTATCTATCCGGTCATTGTTTTTTTCTCCCATAAAGCGTGTTTTTATGGAAATAATATTTTTTATCTGTTTGTCAGAGCCCGTGTTGCTCATATTTTGTATAATAGGGTTTGAAACGCCGCTTTGTTCAAGCTCCGAGCGTATTTTGCTTATTTGGTCAGGGGTGATAGAGTTATTAACACCGTATTGCAAAATGGTGCCGCCTGTGAAGTCTATTCCCAGTTTAACGGGAGCATGATTGGGCTGGGTAAACATAAGATAAAACATTGCAACTATACAGGGAATAAGTATAACAATGCTTATTAAAAGGTAATGCCATCTGTGTTTTACCACGTCAATCAGATAACTGCTTTTTATTAAATTGGGATTAGCCATTTTATATTTCTCCTATTATAAAGTTTTTAATTAATCAAGAACGCCGAACTTGGCTTTTTCTTTCTTGGTTTCAACCGCGCTGTAGGCGTCTTGAATTTCATCAGCCCTGAGACCGAAAAGCCCGGGGTGTTTAAGCTCGCCCGTGCCGAACACAAGGTGCATAAAGTTTTTTGTAACGGTAATTGCACTGAACATGCTGACAAGAACACCTATTGCAAGAGTGAGCGCAAAACCTTTGACCACACCTGTACCAAGCGCGTAGAGGATTGCGCAGGTGATAATTGTCGTCATATTCGAGTCAAAAATACTTGTAAAAGCTCTTTCAAAACCCGAGTTAATCGCGGTAAAGAGCGACCTTCCCGACCTTAACTCTTCTTTTGTCCGCTCAAAGATAAGTATATTGGCATCAACCGCCATACCGATAGACAGGATGAAACCTGCAATACCTGCAAGTGTGAGCGTTACGGGTATGAGTTTAAATATTGCAAATACTATAACGCTGTATATGGCGAGTGCTATACAGGAGATGACACCCGGAGCTCTGTAGTATAGAATCATAAATATCATAACAAGCGCAAGACCTATTGCACCTGCAACTTTACTTTTTTGAATACTGTCGGCGCCTAAAGTAGGACCTACGGAGTTTTCTTCTATAATGTTTGCTCCCACAGGCAGCGCGCCTGCATTAAGCAAGTCCACCATATCTTTAACTTCCTGATATTCAAAACCGCCGTCGCCGCCTGTTATCTGCGCATGGCCGCCTGTGATTTCTTCATTTACGCGCGGTGCGGATTTTAATTCGCCGTTAAAGAATATTGCCATCTGCTGCCCTACTAAATCACGCGTAAGATGGGCAAATTTTTTGGCGCCCTCCTGATTAAATTCAATGGATACAATCCATTCGCCGCTTCCGGGAGCTGAACCTACGAGAGCTTTTTTAAGGTCTTTACCCGTGAGCCCCGTGCTCTCCCAGATAATGTCGCCGTTTGAGTCAATACCCGCAGGGCGTTTAAACTCCAGTTCCGCAGTTTCGCCGAGGAATCTTTTTGCCTGAGCGGTGTCCGAGATATTGGGTATTTCTATCATCAGTCTTTTGTCGCCGATTTTTTGAACCGTTGTTTCCCCTACGCCCAGAGCATTTACCCTGTTTTCAATAGCGTACTGGAGCGAGTCCATAATCTCGGGGGTGATTTTTTTAATGGTGCTTGAAGTTTGTGCTTCAAGGGTAAGCCTTGAGCCGCCCACAAGGTCAAGACCAAGCGTCGCCGGTTTTTTACAGATTACCGCGATACAGCTTAAGGCTATTAAAACAATTGCCCAGAAAAGAATGATTTTATTTTTCATTTCTCTAATATCCTTCTAAGAATTTACATTTAAATTTTAACAAAAAAATAAAAAAGAGTATAGTAAACCCATAAATATAGCCCGGGCGGTCAATGGCAGGTGATTTGTTGAATATGTACGGAAAATAAAAAAAGCCGCTTAATTTGCGGCGTTTTCCTCTTTTAAAGTCCAGTAGCATTTCTGCCTTTTAAAAACTTTTTTGTTGTTAATAATCTTTTTCTCATTCCTCTTTTTTATCTGCGGTATAAACACCGTAAATACCTGCCACCACTCCTTTCTCTAAGTGAGCTTAATTCCTTTGACATAACTATCAAATATCAAATTAAGAGCATGGGCAATATTTAAATTATTAAATTTTTTTTACAATCAACCATGCCTCCCGTAAACAATAGGGAAAATTAAAATTTACAAACTTAATGAAGAAAAATTTACTTGCAAAACGCCAAAAGGCATGACTGATAAATACAAGAAACTTTTTAAAAATTTTAACTTTAAAAATTCTTGTCCGCGGAAGTGTCTTAGTGTTATTATTAATATGAGGAGTTATGGGGAAACTTATTAAATTCATACTGGCTTTAATAATATTTTTTGCGGGCACATTTTGTGTTCAGGCTGCGCCTGTTATAAAAATAACGGGGCTTGAGTTTGATAATTCGGATAATATTGTAGTAATTAAATCCGTAGGTAAAATTTTCCCGAAAACAATGCAGACACCCGAGGATAACGATAAAAGCGTGCGCACGCCCGAAAATGTTATTACAAAATGTTTCCTTGATAATCCCGACAGAGTATTTGTAGATATTACAAATGCCGTTCTTGCGGGCAATGCAAAAACATATACTCTTAAAAATTCCAAAATAGATACCGTGAAGATTTCGCAGTTTTCAACAAACCCCAATACTGTCAGAATAGTTTTTGAGTACAATAAAAAATTCTCCCCCGAAGATTTTTCAATTTATGCTAACGACAGGCAGATAATGATTCTCCTTTCAAAAACTCTTGTTGCGGGCGAGAGGTATAAAACCATATACAATAATATGACACCGGGCGAGAGAAAGGCGGATATATTTGAAGCCGCAACGTATTCAAGCGAAACAAAAGAAAAAATCATAAATGTTTCAAATACCGCCGAAGCGCAGTATGAAACAAAAAAAACTCCCGAGAAGCAAACAAAAATGAAAGCGGGGTTTTATATTGATTCGGTTTCAACCATAAAAAACGGCATAATGATTAAAGGAAGCGGCCTTGTGTCGCTTAAAAATTCTTTTATACTGGAAAATCCGCTAAGAGTTGTCTATGACCTGGAAAATGCAAACGTTGCGCAGGAGTTGAGGAATAAAAGCTACACCATGCCTTCCCCGAGCGCGCTTGTTGTAAACGGAACGGTAATGCAGCGCGACATCTTAAGAATAGGGCAAAACACCCCTTCAACTGCGAGGCTTGTACTTCAGGGCAATGACGCAAAAAACTACAGAATGGTTGTCTCGCCCGATTTACAGGGGCTTTTTATTGCAAAAAGAACGGATGTTCTTAATGCAAAGCTTACGGAAACCACAAGTTCCGTACTTTCATACAGTGCAAAAAATGCGGGCGAGAATCTTGATGTCGTAAATATTGCTTTTACTAACCCCGTCACACTTACTATGTTCGAGGAAAATTCCAAATTTTATGTGGATTTGCAAAATGTGTCGGACTACAATGAAGAAGCGATAAAAAAACTGCATGAGAACCCTGATTATACGGGCATTACCGCTCAGAAAATCGCACTTGAAAAGTCCAGAATTATTTTTCATCTTAAAGATTCGACGGCAATAAATGCGCAGATTTCTCCTGACGCCAAAGAACTGAGAATATACTTTAAAAAGCGTGTTAAAACGGAACCTAAGTCTGCACTTGTACAGCCCGTTAAAAAAGAGGAGCCTGTAAAAGAGTCCGTAAGGGAACCTGAAAAACAGCGTCCCTCGACAATTAAACAGATGTACAGCGTTGTTATCGACCCGGGGCATGGCGGAGCGGATGTAGGTGCTACGCGCGAAGGCATTTATGAAAAAGACATAACCCTTGAGGTATCAAAATTGCTTGAAGAAAACCTTAAGAAAATGGGTGTTTACACCCATATGACACGCGACAGGGATAAGACGGTCGAGTTAAGCGAAAGAAGTGATTTTTCAAATTCCTTAAGCCCTGATGTCTTTATAAGCGTGCATGTAAATTCATCGGTAAAAGAAGATATCATAGGCGTGGAAACACACTGGTATCACCCCGTAAGTCTTGATTATGCCAAAAAAGTACACTCCAAAATAGCAAGCTCAAGAAATATTTCAAAATGGGATACGCGTGATCGCGGTTTGTTCCAGTCTAAATTTTATGTTATAAATCATACTGAAGCTCCTGCCATTCTTGTTGAAATAGGATTTATTTCAAACCCTGCAGAGCGAAAACAACTTATAACAAAAAAACGGCAGGAGGAGATTGCAAAATCTCTGGCTGACGGAATAATGGAGTATTTAAAATCTGCAAAATGATATACAGTGATACAATAGGCGTAATGGACTCGGGAGTTGGCGGTCTGACAGTATTAAGCGAACTTGTAAAAGTTCTGCCCTCCTCAAAATACATATACTTCGGCGATACGGCAAATCTGCCCTACGGATGTAAAACAAAAGAAGAAATACTGTTTTTTAACAGAAATATTTTAAACTTCTTTCTTACTCTGGGTGTTAAAGATATTGCCATTGCCTGCAATACAACCTCTGCTCTTACCTATGAAGATTTAAAAAAAGAATTTACTCCGCGTGGTTTGAGGATTTTTCCGCTTATTCATTCCGCCGCCTATGATGCTGCTTCGGGTCTTAAAGACGGCGACTGCATTTGTGTTCTTGCAACTTCAGCTACGGCAAAAAGCGGAAAATATGCGGATGAAATACAAAAAATTAATCCCGGTATAAAGGTTGTAGAGATACCCTGCCCCGGGTTTGTGGAAATTGTTGAAAACAGGCGCTATGACGCAAAAGAAAGTTATCTTGCGGTTGAAGAAAAAATGAAAATCGTGCTTGAAAACAATGCAAAAAGGATAATCTTAGGCTGCACGCACTACCCTTATCTCCTCGATTTGCTTTCAAAATTTGCTCCCCGCGATATATTCTTTAATCCTGCACACTCGCTTGCAAAAGCTGTATCCTCGGTTGTTAAAAACACTGAAACTGCGGGAGATGTCGACTTTTATGTTACAAATAATCCCGATGAGTTCAAAAGAAGCGCAAAAATGTTTTTTGAGATAAACAAAGAAGTACAGCTTGTCAAAATGCCCGTGTTCAGTCAAGTATAGCGTCCTTGGGCACGACTGTTATGCCGCCCTGCGAAACAAAAAAGCCGCGTTTTATATCCTCTTCTTTATTAAATCCTATTTCCGTATATGGCGGAATGATTACATTTTTATCTATTATTGCACGGTTAATGTGTACGTGTCTGCCTACATTGACGTTTTCAAGCAATATTGAGTTTGAAATGCCCGAAAAGCTGTTGATTTTTACTTTTGGCGACAGTATACAGCGTGAAAGCGAGCCTCCGCTTATAATGCAGCCCTCGGATACAAGAGAGTTTTTAGCGACACCGACGCGTTTATCTTCATCCCATATAAATTTTGCGGGAGGATAGTTGTAGTTAAACGTGCGAAGCGGCCAGTCCCTTGAATAAAGATTTAATTCAGGATCATATTCCAGAAGGTCCATATTCGCCTGCCAGTAGCTGTCAATGTTGCCCACATCGCGCCAGTAGCCTCTTTCCGAGTCGCTCATTCCGGGGAAGCTGTTTGAAGCAAAGTCGTAAATATAAACCGCTTTACCGCCTTTGAGCATATTGGGGATAATATTTTTGCCAAAGTCATGCGATGACGCTTCATCAAGCGCGTCGCGCTCGAGTTCGCCTATGAGTTTTTCGGGTTTAAAAACATAATTTCCCATTGAAGCAAGGCACTTTGTCGGGTCGCCGGGGATGTGTTTAGGTGTGTGTTTTGGCTTTTCGACAAAGTTTATAAGCCTCCAGGACTCATCAACCTCCATAATCCCGTACTCGCCCGCAAGTTCAATGGGGATTGGGATGGCGGAGATTGTTAAATCAGCCTGTTTTTCAATATGATAGTCTATCATCTGGCGCACATTCATTTTGTAAATATGATCGCCGCCAAAGACGCAGACGATTTTAAAGTTATCATCCAGAATCTGGTTTAAATTTTGATAAATCGCGTCAGCCGTGCCTTTATACCAGTTTCCGTCCGTTCTCATCTGCGCCGGAACGCAGTCGACATACTGACCTACGGATGAAGAAAGGTTCCAGCCGCGCGATATATGCTTATTCAGCGAGTCTGATTTGTACTGTGTCAATACTTTTATTTTATAAAAACCTGAATTTACAAAGTTATTGAGTACAAAGTCTATGATTCTGTATCTTCCGCCAAACGGTACGGCAGGTTTTGCCCTGTCTCTTGTAAGAGGGAAAAGTCTTTTCCCCTGACCGCCTGCCAGAATCATTGCTAAAACATGTTCGCTAAACATTTGCCACCTTAACCTGTTCTTTTATTATTAAATCATATGCGAAGCGTTTTTAAAATACCCCCCGAAGTTGATTTTTGGCATTAAAAAAGCCGCCCGCAAGGACGGCTTAAAATTTGAATTTTTACGCGTTTGTTTCCTGTCTTTTTGCGTAACATTCTTTGCAATAGATTTCTTTGCCCTCTATAGGTTTGAACGGAACTTTTGTTTTGGCTCCGCACTGTGAGCATACGGCATCATGCATTCTTCTTCTGTTTCTTTGTCTGCGCTCTTTTCTGCACTCGGGGCATCTTTTGGGTTTGTTTACCAAACCTTTTTCAGCGTAGAATTCTTGTTCACCCGTGCTAAAGACAAATTCTTTGCCGCAATCTTCGCATTTAAGGGTTTCGTCTTGGTACATTTTGGTCTCCTTTGATTAGTAAATTGTTTTCAGACCACAGAGCAGAAATTTTTTGTCTAAAATCTATTGCTCGCATAGTTGAATATTATAATTGTAGCCGTTTTTTAGGATTTTGCAAGGAAAATATTATTAAAAAAACGGGTGTGATTGTTATTACCTGGAGTCACACCCGATAATGATACGAAACCTGAGAAGTAAATTTTCTACGGGGCTTGTGCCCCGTTAAAATTTACGAGCAGGCAGAAGGATGT
>ERZ1090881.154-NODE-154-length-34614-cov-69.940594_pt1 | contig 34614 bp, 31 predicted proteins | sample MGYA00478470_ERZ1090881 | MGnify/ENA primary metagenome ERZ1090881 (study PRJEB33644, sample SAMEA5815736) | chicken gut metagenome | biome: Chicken; feature: Gastrointestinal Tract; material: Caecum | place: Ireland | collected 2019-01-01 | study: A study of the...
CCCCCCCCCCCCCCCCCCCCCCCCCCCCCCCCCCCCCCCCCCCCCCCCCCCACCACTCTGTTTCATATAATTTCAATAAATCTGAAGCCTCGATCATATCGCCCAGTTGCCGTCTTTGAAGATCTGTATGCGCGTGCCGTTCTTCATAACACCGACAATAGACATATCCTTGCTGCCTATCATGAAATCAACATGAATCATTGAGTCGTTCACTCCCATTGCGGTGCACTGCTCAAATGTAAGATTTTCATAGCCCTCAAGGCAGTTCGTAAAACCTCTGCCAAGAGCGAGATGACAGGACGCATTCTCGTCGAACAAAGTGTTATAGAAGAGTATGCCCGTGTTGTTTATGGGCGAATCGTACGCGATAAGCGCGCATTCCCCAAGGCGGCTCGCCCCCTCATCCATCTTTACCATCTGGTCCAACAGGTCGCCGTTCTTTTCGGCTCCCGTTTTAACCACCTTACCGTCCTTGAATTCCACCCAGAAATTTTCGATAAGTTTACCCTGATAGGAAAGGGGCTTCGTAGCAACTACTTTTCCCTCTGCCTTACCGCTAAGGGGCGAAGTAAATACTTCTTCGCTGGGTATATTGGGGTTATACCATATATTGTTGTTCAGATTCTTCTCTGCACCGCCGAGGAAAAGCCCCTTTTCATTGAGCCAAACTTTAAAATCAGTTCCGTTTGAGCTCTTGTATTCCAAATAGTCAAAGCGATGCTCGTTGAGAAATGCACATCTCTCTTTTAAAGTCTTGTTGTGTCTGTCCCATGCGGCCACAGGGTCGTCGTCCACGCGTGAGGCGTCCAAAATGGCCTCCCACAGCTTTTCGACAGCCTCGTCTGCGGGCAGACCGGGAAATACCTTCTCCGCCCACTCCTTTCCGGGAACGGCGGCAATACACCACTGGTATTTATTTTCAATGGCATCGTTGTAGGGTTTTATAAACGGATACTGTGCCATGCGCGCCCTTGCTATCTTTTCGTGGTCGGTACCGTTGAGCCCGTCAGGGTCTTCGGAGTCCAGCCACAAAAGGCACGAAAATTTATCTGCTCTACGCTTTAATTTTGCCTCGGCTATCTCCGTAAATTCAGAGAGCGACTCAAGCGAACGATACTCATAGGCGAGTTTTGTTACGGGCATGTAATCCCACTCCATTGTTACGCGCTCTGCACCTGCCTTATAAAGCTCCTCGACAACCATCGCAACAAATTCAGGCTGATCGAGACCACACCTAACAACGACCTCCTGCCCTTTTTGCACATTTAAGCCGGACTTTACAATAAGTTCGGCGTACTTTTCAAGCCTTTTCTTATCCATATTAAACCTCTTTTGAAGAATTAATTTTTTACTCTTACTTAAAATTATACACCGCCCGCGCACAACTCAAACGCACAGGCGGCATAATAAAAATTATTTATTTTGGTCGGCCATATCTCTTACCTGGGTTTTAAGGGGCGCCCGCTTGACTTTACTAACATAGGTATTTCCATTGCGAGCGATACGACCATCCAGAGCGCAACCAGCACCCACATTGCAACTGTAAGCGCCTCATCTTGCGGAAAGCGGTAAATCAGTTGTCCGAAGATGTATGCAAACACTTTTGCACCAAAATCCATGCCCGCCCACGGCTGCAGATTTATGCGTTCTCCGCTCATCTTTTCAGACATACTCTCCGCGGATATCGCAAGAATAATGAGCGGCAAAAAAACCAGAACAACGTTTGCGCCCGTAATATCCTCAATTTTGGCAAGGTAGACCGCGTTGAATATGAGCAGGGCATAATATAGCGTAAACCATATAAATGCACGGGAAGCGCGCCTTTTTTGTGATGTGTTCAGCTCAAACATGTCAGTTTTATGTTGATTATATCACGCATAGTACTATGCAAATTAGCTTTTTATACTAATTTATATGCAAATAATCTATTCCTCTATAAGTTTTGAATATCGTTGTGATGAACCATCCAAATTGAAAAAATCAAGATAGTCTTGAATATGTATTTTACCCCTTATACCGAGGCGATCACCTACTCTGCGCTTTATAGTTTGCAAAAATGTGCTTGCCGTTGATATATTCATGCCAAAAAGTGCAGCAAGCTCTTTTGTTGATATATACTCTTTTGAAAATATCGCTTCACGCTCCGCATAAGTCATTAAATGTCCTCCACTAATAATTATTATTGTCTATTGCCCTCAATTAAAGATTAGCTATAAGATAAATACAAGTTGAAATTTATCTGTTAAATGATCAACCGAACGGTAGCCCCCTCTTCCGCCCTCGTGTCTGCCCGAAAAATCAAGACGCGAGCCATCAGTCAGTATATAACCTGTTTCCGACCAACTATAAGTGTGCCCGAACAAATCGACGGCAGACTGTTCGGTCTCTGGTAGAGCATATTTTCTGCCATTTTGCGATTCAGGGTTGACATTTTCTGTATTTTGCGATATACTGTTAGTGGTAGTTAAACTACCGTTAGACCTTTCGTTAACAATTGCCAACCACTCATACAGTTGGTGATTAACTTGCGAAAGGTCTTTTTTCATGTACTCGACACGCTCAGCGCGTTTCTGCAAGATATTGCGCACGTAATTATCTTTAGCAGAGAACGCTGACACTACAAGGTTATACTTGCTGTACTTTGAATTGATATCCTTGACTGTATTCAGCTCAATGGCAATAATACCGCTGCTCCCCTTATCAGTTTTCATTTCTGCAAAGATATTCAGTCGTCCGTTATCCATGCGCACTATTGCGTCGGGATCAGAGATAAGGTCAGGCAGTCTCTTCGTAATTTCTGCTCCGAGGTCATGATAATGCCCGTCGAGAACACCGTCTGCACGCGAGGCGAGATATAGCGCGTCAAAACGGATAATCACTTCCAAATCTTGTGCACCCTCTACGTTGTTGAGAATGACGTCGGGAGTGTTTTTCATGACTGAAACGAAATTGCCCGCTGCTGCGTTTGCCCGTGCGTCTGTGTCGCTCATCGTAAGAATGCCTTGTACATTTTCCTCAAAAGAGCGATTATTCATGAGCGAGAACCGAATTGACTTTACCTGTGCCCGCGCTTCTGCGGAGGCATTTTCCAAGCCCAAGCTCCGCTGATTGCGCGCGGAAAACTCATCGAATAGTGTTTTATACTGCCGATAGAGCCGAGAGGCCGCCCCTGTGAGCTTTTCATCGCCCTTGTAGTCCGTACGTGCCTTCTTGAAAAAGCCGAGTATTTTATCCTTGAGAGTAGCTTTCTTTTCTATAAGTCTCTCAAGGATATTTTTGTTAGAGAGTGTCTGCTCGGCAAAATGTGCGTTTATCTCGTCACTTACCTCCAATGCACTGCCCTGCCCGATAGCCGAATAACGCTTGCGTATCTTTTCCTTTTCGGCCTCTTTCATGGTCTCGAGTCCCTCGGCAACAGTCAAAGTGCCGTCGGTATCGTTATAGATCGCGTGAGTAAGCTCATGAATGAGAATACTTTCACCCGACCTGCTCTTTGCCTCAGGGTTAATGATGATACGGTTGTTCTTCAGGTCGATTGCGCCATCAGCATAAGAGCCGTTTGCCGCAACGAATGACGCCTCTTTACTGAACACAACGCGCAGACCGGAATGTGCGGAAACACGGGCACAGGAGAGAACAAAATTTTCCTGCACCCCCGCGTGTTTTGCGAAACTCCCGCCCTTTCCGCGAGTTGTGTTTGGTTAAGCCCAAGCGACTTACGGCGCTTTTTCAGTTCTACCATCGGTTTATATCTCGGCATGACTAATCTCCATTACAACTTTAATTCAAGATAGATTTCATCAAAGTCATTCCTGTAAATTGCGTTGTAAACCACTTCGCCATTATCGTCTGTGACCTTATCAAAACCTATCCAATGAGATTTAGCAAAATCAATCGATTCTTTCAATGTTTCAAAACTGTCAATGTGTTCTGAGCCACGTACCCCGAAAATGTAGACTTTATACATTTGCTGCTCCTTATATTAACTCCATTAATGGCGTTTTACGGGTCAATTATAACTCCAAGTTTGGTGTTTGTCAAGAGTTTTTCACTCAAAATCTTGCAAAATATGGAGTTTTTTTTTACAATGAAATCAAGCAAATATTTTGCAAAGGAGTGAAATATGGAAGTAGAAAAATTAAATGATGAACGTAAACGTCAAAAACTTTCTGTTGCTGAACTTGCAGTTAAAGCTGGCTTAGCTCAAAGCACCGTTGAAAAGATTCTATTTGGCGTTGTAAAAAACCCTCGGAATGATACAATGCAAGCCCTTGAGCGTGCACTCGGTTTAAGTAAGGAACCGGAATGGACTGATGAGGAAAAAGCTCAAGGCGTAGGCTCACACTCCGTAAAACTTTCCGCAGACGAATGGGAATGGCTGGAGCTGCGCAGCGAGCTTTTAGAGGCTGGCGGCCAGGAATATTTGGACACCATCACCACTCTTTTGCAAAAAAGTGCTGAAATTTCCAAAAAAAAGAAGTAAAAAATTTTTTAAATGTGCAAAATTTGTCATATTAAACCCTTATAATATAGATTACAAACAAATGTTTATATTGGTAAGGAGATTTTTAGTATGGCAGGTAAACTTTCTGACGATTTATTAGCTATCTCCTCCATGCTTATGCTTGCGCGCGAACGCGGAGAGATTATACAGCTCGCCAGCGACCTGAACGCCACAATCATAAAGGCCATGGAGATTGAGAAAACTGCGGGAACACCCGCAAGTAAAAGACAAGCGATTTCGGCAACCATTAAATTCACCGACGAGGAGATTAAAGGCATGTCGAAAACGTTTAAAAAAGAATTTATCGCAAACGGCTGCGTTGCGCATATAATCAAGCGCCCGAGCGGGAAGTCTGGTTTCTTTTATGAAATCAGATACCGACGCAACGGATATAACATAAGCGTATCAAATAAGAATCTAAAGACAGCAAAGAAAATGTTTGCCGAGGCCACCACTAAGCTCGACGAACCTAAAAAGCCGAAGGCAATTACTTTCGGTCAGATGACGGACGAATGGCTCGCTTATAAAAAAGGTAAAGTCGTCGATCATACATGGGAAATGTATAAGCGCTATGCAAGCCTCTACTTTTCAAAGGCGCTCCTTTCAAAGGATATAAAATCGATAAGAACTGCCGAACTCAACAAGTTTATGCAGGAATTTGCCGACCGCCCGCGCCTGTATGAAGATATGCGCATACTGCTTAACTCGATATTTAAATACGCGCTGTTAAACGCCGTTATAAGCCACAACCCCGTTACGCTGATACCTTTTAAGCGGGCAGAGCGCAAAAGCCGCAGGAGCTTAACCACAGCCAAAATCAAAGAGTTTTTAACAACCGTTCAGAAAGCAAAGCATGAGAAAATAAGGCAGACGGTTTATGTGTTGTACTTCTTCGGCGTGCGGCCGTGCGAGCTTGACGATGAGGCTCATTTTGAAAACGGTTTCTTAATTTGCCGCAACCGCAAACGTAAAGGCGGGAAAATTGAGTATAAAAAAATTCCCGTACCTGAACAGGGACGGGAATATATAGACTTCTCCCTTCCGCTGAAGTTGCCGGGCTGCGCGCAGTGGGTATCGAAATCAATCGCGGCGTTGCTTCCGAACGAGCTGACAGCATACAGTTTGCGCCATACATTTGCTACAATATGCCAAAAGTATGTCCGCCCCGATATCGTTGACATATGGATGGGCGACAGCCCGGAGCGGCTTGTCGGCAGGGTCTACACGCACTTTGACGACGAGTTCATGAAAGAGCAGATGAGCAAAGTTGTCTTTATTACATAAAAAAAGAGGAGCAAATCGAGGCGTTTTACTCCCCAATTTACTCCCCAAACCATGCTAAAAACGCAAAATTAAGCTCAAAAAATACCCCAAAAATGAAGAAAAACGGGGCAAAAACGCTCATTTTTGCCCCGTTTGGCGCGGAGAAGAGGATTTGAACCTCCGGAGGCTTTTGACCTCACACGATTTCCAATCGTGCGCCTTAAACCGCTCAGCCATCTCCGCATATTGCCGCTCGGCGATCTCACAGCCGAGCCTATAATATGATATTAAATTTAAGCAAAAAAAGCAAGCGATTTTATTCTGAAATAATAAGTTCTGCAAATTTTTTTGCTATATTCACTCCGCACACCCTTTCCGCTTCGGCGAAGAAAGCATTTGAATTAACTTCGCACAGATACTTTTTGCCGTCTTCGCCAATAAGCACGTCTATCCCGCAATAATCAAGCCCAAGAACGGCAGCCGCACGCTCACACATGGCTATCATATCGTCGTCAGGCTCATACTTCTCCCCATGCCCGCCAAGCTCGATATTTGAACGGAAGTCGCCCTCGTTTGTGCGCTTCATTGCGCAGAGAAATTTTCCGGCAACCACAATGCACCGCACGTCGGTTCCAGCGGGCACAATGAACTGCTGAAATAGGTGCGCCTGCAGTTTATACCTGCTTTCAAACGCGCAGAGCGCGCCGAAGTCTTCGATCAGAAACACCCCCGCACCGAGCGAACCGTAACACAATTTTGCCACCAGCGGATAGCCGAGACTTTCACCAACACCTTTTAAAAACTCTTCGGGCACGGGCGCGTCGGGATAGTAGCACAGCGGAGCATATATAGTTTTAGGCATATTTATGCCCGCCCCGCACAAAGCGGCGTGGGTGAGCATCTTGTCGTCGCACAGCTCCATGGCACGGGCGCTGTTAAAGAGCCTGCAGCCCGCCTTTTCCAACAGATACGCCGCAGATTTGTCTTTATCCAGAAACACGCACTTACAGTGATATCCCGAGATCGCCGCGCCGTTCTCGACGTCGGCAAGTCGGAAATTGCGCACAATTTCGACCTCTGCACCCAAATTTTCAAGCTCTTTCTTGAGCCTTTTTGCCTTTTCCATCTGCGCACCGGGGCGCTGATAGGCGTTTAAAACTATTATTACCTTTTCCATAAATAAGATGGCGGGGCGTACGCACCCCGCCGTTTAACCTTTATGAAACTACCCTTATAACCGAAACTACTTCGGCAATGTCGCTCGTGGCGTTTATATCGTCCACAGCCTTCATTATGCTCTTTTCCTTGGTTTGATGGGTGACGAATACGAGAGGAACGCGGCCGTCCACCCCGTCCTCCTCCTGGATCATCTGGGCGACAGAGATGTTGTGGCGCGAGAAAATCGAAGAAACTTTTGCAAGCACGCCTGCTTTGTCATGGGCCATGAGGCGAAGATAGTAGGCGCTCTTGAAATTATCGATAAATTTGGTCGAAGGATCTGCATCCTCAGTATTTTTGAACGTGGAATACCTGAAATTGGGGTGAGTTGCGCAGTAAATCACGTCGCCGACGATGGCGCTCGCCGTTGGCATAGCGCCTGCGCCGCGGCCGTAAAGCATAACATCTTCCACGCAGTCGCCCGTGATATAAACAGCATTATAGCTATCTTTTACGCTGGCGAGCGGGTGGGTATTTTTAATATAAGTGGGATGAACGCGCACCTCAATCCCTTCATCAGTATTTTTGCCTATAGCAAGGAGCTTGAGCGCATAACCGAGCTGCTTTCCATATTGGATATCCGCCGACGTAATACGAGTTATACCCTCACGATAAATCTTTGAGAAGGGAATCTTGGTGTGAAATGCGAGGCTGGAGAGAATCGATAACTTGTAGGCCGCATCGAAGCCCTCAACATCTGCGGTAGGATTAGCCTCGGCGTATCCAAGGCGCTGAGCTTCCTTTAAAACATCCTCGTAAGACGCGCTTTCGTCAGTCATCTTTGTAAGAATATAGTTTGTGGTACCATTGATTATACCCATCATTGATAGCACTTTATTTCCCTGAAGGTTATCAAGAAGGGCACGGATAACAGGCACACCGCCCACACAGCTCGCTTCATAGAACAAACCACAGTTGTTCTTTTTCGCCGCTTTTTCAAGCTCGTGGCTACACTTGCAGAACAGCTCCTTATTTGAGGTGACGACCGATTTCCCGGCATTAAGCGCCGACAAAACGAAGGATTTGGCGGGTTCTACACCGCCCATCACTTCGACTACTATATCCACATCGGGATTGGAACAGATTTCGGCAATATTGGAAGCTATTTTCTCTTCTTTTACTCCTAAAGCGAGAGCCTTCTGCCTGTTAAGTTCGAGGACGTTTTCAACAACTATATCGATCCCCTGAGTCTTCTGGTAGAATTCCCTGTGTTCGGTAAGCATCTTATAGGTGCCGCCGCCCACAACGCCGAGCCCAAGTATCGCAACCCCAACTTTCTTCATCTTTCTGCCTCCGTGCTATTGAGATAGTATAAATATTTCAACCCGTCGAGCGTTAAAAACTTGTCGACGCAGTCTATACAATCTATTTCCTTTGCTATGACTTCAGAAAAACCGCCGGTAGCGACAGTTCTTACATTTTCGGCCTTGAGTTCTTTTTTGATTTTCTTCACGATATAACCTACAAGTCCTGCAAAACCGAAGACGATTCCCGCCTGCATATTGGTAACGGTATTTTTTGCAATTACCGACGCGGGACGCTCTATCTCCACCCTGGGGAGTTTCGCCGTGCCGTTTACTAGGCTGTCCAACGAGCCCTTTATGCCAGGCGCTATCACGCCGCCGATAAATTCACCCTTTTCGTCAAGCACATTAAATGTAGTAGCAGTGCCGAAGTCTATTATAATAAGCGGAGCGCCGTATTTTTTCAGCCCGGCAACATTATTTACCACTCTGTCGGCACCTACTTCCCTGGCGTTATCCACCCTTAAATTCATGCCCGTTTTAAGACCGGGAGCAAGAGTGAGCGGCTTAATATGAAGATAGGTGGCACACATTCTTTCCAACGTGAAGTCCATCTGCGGAACGACGGACGATATGATGCCGCCATTTATTTCTTTAAAATTTACACCGTTGTTAGAAAGTATGGTTAAAAGCTGGCCGCCGTATTCGTCGGACGTCTTTTTCACGTCGGTGGCGACTCTGAAGCTTAAAACGATATCGTCCCCATTGAAAACCGCATATTTTATATTTGTGTTGCCTACATCAAGACAAATTATCATTACTATCCTCTTCAGGAGCACTCTTCTTTTTAGATTTAGCCGCAATAAATTGCTTTTCTACTACGCGGCAAACGGAGTTCAGCGCAGGCGAAACTACAAGGTTTATTGCAAGTTCGATAAAAAAGTTGAAAGTAACAAGCACTACGCAGATAAATACAAATATATTCATACCGCTATAACCGGGCATACTGTCCTGGAACATACCTATCGTTCCCGGCATGCATAAACAGCCCAACACGAACAACGCGGTGTTTACTACAGGCACCGCCGCTGAAGCAACAAACGTAGCCGCATATGTGTTTTTACGGGATATAAGGCGGAAAAGCGCTCCGCTGACAAGGCCGGCGACAGTGGTCTTGAGAATACAGATAAGCGTAGTGACAACGGGACTGTATGTCCATATAATATAATAAAAACCCGAAGGAGCAATTATTACCTGAACGAGAACAACTATTCCGTTGGCAAAGCCGAGTATCGCGCCGGCGACCGGCCCGAGAACGAGCGCGCCGAGAGCTATCGGAATCAACGAAAAGTTCAGAGTAACCAGTCCGATCGAAAACGATCCGCCGAAAGCCTGCAAAACAATGACAAGAGCAAGCAAAACACCGAGCGTAGCGATGTTCCGCGACGTAAAAAAGGTCTTTTTAACCCTTTCCATAAAGATACCTCCATCGGATTTCACTGTGGAATATCCGCAGAAAAAATTTTTTTATACTTATATAGCACCTGAAACGGCGCATACGGTCGGACTTTTAAAGATAAAATATCCGCCGAAAGTATCGCATATCGCAATTTGAAGTTTTAATATTATAACATCAGAATAAAATTTATGCAAGCAAATTGAAATAATTTTAATGCCGCAAATGCGGCGCCTGTAACATTTTTGGCCTGAAATTAATATTATTTACTATAAAACGTAAACGGCAAGGCAAATCCTTTTACATACCCGCCTTGCAACGCATAATCAAGGAGGAACATATGAATATCTTCTCTGGCTGCGGCTGCGGTTCAAACAGCTGCCTTTGGATACTTATACTTCTGCTTATCGCCGCAAGTTGCAGCGGCAACGGGCTTGATTCCGTTTTAAGCGGTAGTTGCACGCCCATCCTGATCGCGCTCATATATGCAATGTGGAAAAACGGTACACTTTCGAGCATATTCTGCGGTAACGGCTCATCGTGCGGTTGCAACTAATATTAAAGCGGGGGAGCAGATTTCAGACAACAATGCATTAACAACAAAAGAGGGTCGGCATCGACCCTCTTTATTTAATGAGATAATTTAACAAAAAGCGGATAAATACACTACATTATGTCACGCATAGTACTGTGTATTTTTAAATATGATCAGATTATTTGCAATGTTTTTTTTCGATTGCAGATATCTTATTCACACGCCTTTCATGCCTGCCTCCTTCAAAATCTGTTGTAAGGAACTTTTCAACGATTTTAAGGGCATAGCCCGTACCCACCACCTTCTCTCCGAGCGCAAGCATATTTGCATTATTATGCAACCTTGTAAATTCGGCGCAATAGGTATCATGACAGTGTGCGCAACGCACTCCGGGAACTTTGTTCGCCACAATCGAAACGCCTATGCCAGTCGAACAGACAACTATGCCGAGTTCACATTCTCCTTCCGCAACCGCTTCGGCCGCAGGCAGAGCATAGTCGGGATAATCACAGCTATCAAAAGAATTTGTGCCGAAATCTTCATAGTCATAACCGTGTTCTTTCAGATAAGCTATAATTTCACGCTTTAAATTCAGCCCGCCGTGATCGCATGCAAGAGCAATTTTCATCTTTTAATATCTCCTAAAAGTAAATTTTATCAGTCGGAAAGAAGTTTATTTGCCCCCATCCGGCAAAATTATTTTTTCTATAATTAAATCGCAAGCCCGCGCAAGATAGTCGCGCGTTGCGCGATAGACGTCTATGGAGCAATCATACGGGTCGGGCACGTCAGCTCCGCAGAAATCTTTTATACTGTAGACCTTTCCACACCCGTCCAAAATCTGCTTCTGAAGCTCCGTCATGCAGATGACGGCGCTGCTCCTCTCTATCATCTTCTGCGTCAGTTGGCGCGCACAAAATTTTTCCATGTGTATGCCCACTTCCAAAAGCACGATCTCGCTGTTAGGCGACAGTTCACGCCCCGCCTCGACAAAGAGACCGCACGATGATACATCCCACCACTTTATTTTGCGCTGCTTTATTTTACTGCGCAGTATCGCTTCGGCCATGGGACTGCGGCAGGTATTGCCGGAGCATACAAAAAGTATTTTATTTCTCTTCATTGCGCTCCTCGCTTCGGCGACCGACGGCTAAATTGCTTAAATCATCCGCCGCAGGCCTTTGTGAGTCTGTTCATCACGCCCACCATAACGCCGCTCTTATCTTCCGGCGCAACGGCAATTATGATATCAGCCTTTTTTTCGCCTTCACGCAGTCTGTAATACAGGTTGGCAGCGATCTCTTCTCCGTCTTCTCCCAACAGCAGAATATGTTCTGCAGGCACATCTGCAGCCACACAACGGGCGCTCTTCCCGTCGCACATTATGTAAGCACGCAGGCCCTCCGCACGCTGTTTTTCGTATTCGGAAACCGCCTCATCAATCCTGTCATGATCAAACAGCATGGTACGGCAGTTGGGCGAATAGTGCTTATATTTCATGCCGGGAGAGCGCACCTTTTCGCCCTCTTTGGGCACAAATACCGAGCAGTAGCCCGCAACTTCGGCTATCATTTCCCGCGTCACGAGTCCGCTCCTTAAAACACAAGGCACTTCACCCGTGCAATCGAGAACGGTACTCTCTATACCGCCCATACATTTGCCGCCGTCAAGAATAAGAGGTATCTTACCCGAAAAATCGGCATAGACATGCTCCGCCGTAACGGGACTGACATGCTTTGAAATATTAGCGGAAGGCGCGGCAATGGGCAGGTCGACGTACTTTAAAAAACGCTGCGCCCCCTCGTGCGAAGGCACTCGGATACCGACCGTATCCAGTCCGCACGAAACTACGGGAGATATACTGCCCTTGCTTTTAAACACCATGGTAAGAGGACCCGGCAGATATTTTTTTGCTAACGCTTCGGCATAAGCAGGTATGCCATACACAATCTGACCGATATCATAATCCTTGTGAACGTGGACAATGAGAGGGTTATCCTGCGGACGCCCCTTAACTGCATAAATATTTTTTACAGCCTCGCCGTCAAATGCGTTTGCGCCCAACCCGTAAACTGTTTCTGTAGGAAAGGCGACAAGTCCCCCATCATCAATGATTTTTTTTGCGACGGAGAGCGAATCTCCGTCTATTTTTCGTATCTTAGTTTCCATTAAACGTCACAGCCCGATATATTCACACTGTATATAAGTTGATTTGCAATATTTTAACCGCAATGTTGCAGCAATTTTATTCAATATCATTCAGACCGTCGTCACTGAACGGCAGGTCGGGTATGTCGAGATCGGGTTCACCGTCTGCAGAGCTGCCGCTGCTTCTTTTAGCGCGCTCGCCTTCGCCCTTTTTATCTGACTTTTTGCCCGACTGCTCAGCAAGTTCTTTAAGCTCGCTCGGGTCAGGCGTGACAAACTTCGTATATTCGCCCTTGAACCTCAGCTGGGTACGGCCCGTTTCACCGTTTCTGTGCTTTGCTATGATGAGGTCGGCCATGCCGCGGACGATATGATTCTTTTCTATCTCCTCGGGCGAGGCAGTCATATCGGGGCGGTTGATAAAGATTACCATGTCGGCGTCCTGTTCTATCGCGCCCGACTCTCTCAGGTCAGAGAGCTGCGGCTCACCGACCATTCGCCGAAGCTGCGAAAGGGCTATTACGGGAACATCGAGCTCCTTTGCCATTATCTTCAAATCACCAGTTATGTGAGCAATCTCCCTAGTGCGGTTCTCGTCCTGCTTATATCCGCTCGACATGAGCTGTATGTAGTCTATCATCACGAGGTCAAGTTTGCCACCGTTTTTAGCCTTGATTCGCCTGCACTTTGAAAGTATTTCGGCCGGCGTCACTCGCGAAGAGTCGTCGATTATAATGCTCAATTTTTTTAAATCTTCGCTGGTTTTTACAAGCGCCTTCCAGTCGGCGGGAGTCAGCTTGCCTGAAAGGGCGCTCGACATGCTTACCTTTGCGCTTGCACACAGCAGCCTCTGAACTATCTGTATTTTTGGCATTTCCAACGAAAATACCGCGCAAACGTTGCCCTGAAATGCGGCAGCCTCAACAATGTTCATGGCAAGCGATGTTTTACCGCTGCCGGGGCGGGCCGCTATTACTATGAGGTCGGAACGCTGAAAGCCGTTGGTTATTTTATTTAAAAAAGGAAAACCCGTGGGTATGCCGCGGAGCGCGTCCTTATCGGCGGCAATCATTTGGAATCGGTCGATAACGTCACCGACAACAGAACTCTCGCGTATGTCCTCCATGGAGGACGTATCGCCCTTTTTAGCTATATCATACACCAATTTTTCGGCATACTGCACGCTCTGCGTGCTGTCGGTGCTGTTCATAGAATTTTCAATGATGTTGCGCGATGCGCGAATGAGTTCGCGGTTAATGCTGTCGCGCTTGACGATATCGAAATAATACCTGAAATTTGCCGCCGACGGTACCTTCTGCATGAGTTCTGTAATATAGTCTATCCCGCCCACCTTTGCAAGGTTTCCGTCCTTTTCAAGGCAATCGCATAGAGTGATCAAATCAGCAGGTTTCCGCTGATAGAAAACCTTTAATATCGCCGAAACGATCATCTGGTGCGACTCTTGATAGAAATCCCTGTCGGAAAGTTTATCGGCGATTTCTGAGAGAACCTCGTTATCTATCAACATACAGCCGATTAATGACTGTTCCGCCTCTAAATTGTTGGGTAAAACATTAGTTTTGTCTGACATAGTACTTTATATATTCATTAATTTCTCAAATTCAGCGAGCGTATCAGCAAATTCTTTCATTGCAAATTCGAATGGCGCCGTACTTTCGAGGTCAACTCCAGCAAGTCTTAAGAGCGATACAGGATCTGACGAAGAGCCGCTCGAGAGAAATTTGAAGTAATCTTTTACGGCCGGCTCTCCCTCCGTGAGTATTCTGTGCGCAATGTTCATCGCCGTTATTATGCCCGTCGAATATTTATACACATAGAACGCCCTGTAGAAGTGAGGTATTCTTGCCCACTCGCAGGAAATATGGAAATCGTGCTCTATAGACTCGCCATAATAGTCCTTTCCTATCCTGCCGTATATTTCGCACAGCAGTTCCTTTGTGAGCGGCTCACCCTTCTCGGCCATGTCATGCGCCTCGTATTCAAATTCGGCAAACATGGTCTGCCTGTGAAGCGTAGCACGGATGGTATCGAGATAGTAGTTTAAAAGATACTTGCGGAGGTTTATATCGTCGGTATCGCCGAGCATGAACTTGAGGAGCAATACCTCGTTGACCGTGCTGGCAACTTCGGCCACAAATATCTTGTAGTCGCTCTTTGCATACGGCTGGTTATGTGACGAAAAATAAGTGTGGAGAGAATGCCCCATTTCATGAGCGACAGTAAATATCTCATTGATCGTGGGCTTATAATTTAAAAGCACATACGGGTGAACGCCGAAGCAGCCCGTGCTGTAAGCGCCGCTGCGCTTACCCTCCGTCTCCTCCACATCTATCCAGCGCTCGTCGTGGCCGCGCTTCAACAAAGCCTGATACTCCTTGCCGAGCGGCGCAAGTCCCTTTATCACATAGTCGTAGGCGTCGTCGTACTCCATCCTGACTTCAACGTCTGATACGAGCGGCGCGTATACATCGTAGAAATAGAGCTTGTCATAGCCCAGAATTTTCTTCCTGTCGGCAATGTAGCGATGCATTGCGGGAAAACTGCCCTTTACTGCCGTCAGAAGGTTACGGTAAACAACTTCATTTACATCCTCGCTTGAAAGGGCGCGCTCCAGGCAGGAATTGTAATGGTATGCCCTCGTTAAGAACACATCCTTCTTGACGTTGCCGTAGTATGTTGCAGTGATGGTGTTCAAAAGGCTCTCATAAGCGCCGTAATATTTTTCATATGCCTCCTTCCTCTTCTCCCTGTCGGATGAATGAAGGATGACGCCGTAGGTGCCGTGCGTAAGCTTGACATTTTTTCCGTCAAGCTCGATTTCGGGCAACGGAAGATCGGCATTGTCTATCATGGAAAATATATCGCTGAACGAGCCGAGCGTTTCTCCCGCAAGAGCCACAAGTCTCTCCTCTGCCTCGGGTATGACGTGCGGTTTGCGCTTTATAAGTGTTTTGAGAGTATAGTCATAGTCTGAGAAATCTTTGTCGGCAACGAGGGAGTTGAGATATTCCTCGGTCTGCGATGCAAGCTCAGGCTCGAAAAAAGCCAGCTCTGCACTGTACTTTGAGATAAGAGCATCGCATTTAGAGCTGTAAGCCGTATATTTTGATATTCTCGTATCCTCGTCATGCTTCATCGAAGCGTATAAAAATACGCGCTCCACCTTCTTGAGAAACTCATCGTTAGCCTTTAAAAATGCAAGCAAATCACTTCTGTTCCCAAGTTTACCCGCATATTGAGAGAAGTTAATTTCCTTCTCGGCCTCGGCATATGCCTTTTCCCATGCTTCGTCAGAAGGAAAAATGTCGTCCGTGTTCCACTTGAAGCGCTGTTCAACCTGATTTCTTTCCATAAAAATATCCCTTTAAAATAAGATTTACAATTTATCAGTTTTTATTTGAATGAATGGGAGCCGGAATAAGCCCTCCGCGCGATACAAATTTTTCGCTCGACTCCTTATGGACGGGCATTATGGGAGCCCTGCCTAATAGTCCTCCAAAATTTACACAATCGCCGACGTCCTTGCCCGGAGCAGGAATTATTCGCACCGCCGTAGTCTTGTTGTTTATCATGCCTATAGCCGCCTCGTCGGCAATTATTGCGCTTATGGTCGAAGCGGGCGTGTCGCCCGGCACGGCTATCATGTCCAGACCAACTGAACATACCGCCGTCATCGCTTCGAGCTTGTCTATATTCAACCCTCCTTTTTCGGCAGCTTCTATCATACCGATATCTTCGGATACTGGAATAAATGCACCCGAAAGACCGCCAACTCGTGAACTTGCCATAACGCCGCCTTTTTTTACAGCGTCGTTCAACATCGCAAGGCAGGCCGTAGTGCCGTGAGTCCCTACCCTTTCCAGACCCATCTCCTCAAGTATCTGCGCGACTGAATCACCTCTTGCCGGTGTTGGCGCGAGAGATAAGTCGACTATGCCAAACTCTGCGCCGAGGCGCTTTGCAGCTTCACGTGCGACAAGCTGGCCCGCCCTCGTGATCTTGAACGCCGTACGCTTTATCATTTCGGCAAGCTCAGTCAGATCGGCATGAGGAATGGCCTCTATGGCGTGCTGAACAACACCCGGACCCGAAACGCCGACATTCACAACCGTTCCGCTCTCTCCAACTCCGTGAAAAGCCCCCGCCATGAAAGGATTGTCCTCCACCGCGTTGCAGAAAACCACGAGTTTTGCACAGCCGAAGCCGTCTTTATCGCGCGTAAGTTCGGCCGTCTGTTTTACTATCTCGCCCATAAGACGCACGGCATCCATGTTAATTCCAGACTTTGAAGAGCCTATATTTATCGAGGAACATAGTTTCTCTGCCGTTGCAAGCACTTCGGGAATAGTCTCAATAAACGTCTTTTCATAATCGGCCATGCCCTTATGCACGAGCGCCGAATATCCGCCAAGAAAATCGATACCGAGCGTTCCGGCCGCCCGGTCGAGCGCCCTGCCTATCTTTGCCGATTGTGCGGCGAACGGCGCGCAGATTATACTTGCGGGTGTCACCGAAACACGTTTGTTTACTATGGGGATCCCGTATTCCTTTGAGAGCGCCTCGGCAACGTTCACAAGATTTTCGGCCTGCGAACACACCCTGTCGTAGACGCGGTTTGCCGTCTCATCTGCGGAGCCCGCTATACAGGGAAGCAACGATATGCCCATAGTGATCGTGCGGATATCGAGGTGCTCCCTCTCAATCATATTTATCGTTTCGAGTACGTCGTATTTATTGAACATGTATGGCCTCTTAAATTCTGTGCATTGCGTTGAAGATCTCTTCGTGCTGAAGATGTATGCTCATTCCGATATTTTTGCCGAGTTCGGCACACTGCGTGGCAAGCGCCGAGAGTCCTTCGCTTGCGCCAGACATATCCACAAGCATAATCATTGCAAAATAATCCTGAAGAATAGTCTGGCTGATATCGAGTATATTCACGCCTTTATCGGCAAGAAAGGCGCTGACCTTTGCTATTATGCCGGTTTTATCTTTTCCTACAACTGTAACTACCGCGCGCATAAATATTTCTCCTGTAAGATTTTTAATTTTATATTATATTTGGGCATCTATGGCCGCAAAATTAATAAATTATAGCTATTATGTGTTACATAGTACTTCATATTTTCTATTCTTTCAAAAACCAAAGGCGAAAAACGTGTATAACCCCGTAAAAAATTCCTTACAATTCAGCGACCAGTCAGTTATAACGCCCACCAGCTGAGAGTAAGAAAAACAACCGTATTCCTCCGCTCTGCTGTCATGACTTACGTTTCTGTTGTCGCCAAGCACGAACATGCTGTTTTCCGGTACGGTAACGGGCTCATCTTTTGAAGGCACGGAATTGATAGGTTCCCATGGGCTGAAGTTTTCTTCTAAAACATACTCCTCATTAAGCGCAACAAACTCTTCCGTCCCGTTATACATGACATAAACGATACCCCGGTCCAAATAAATCGTATCGCCGCTCAGCGCTATGACGCGCTTTATGATATACCTACCATTTCTTCCGGGCGTTTCAAGCACAACAATATCGCCGTGTTCGGGCATGGCATAAGTATCCGCATAGAGATAATCACCGCCCGGCGTATCGCTGGTCTCAGCGCCGACAAGAGTGGGAAGCATGGAATTGCCGACAACGTATATCCCCTGATAACGAAATGAAAACAACACTCTGCACAGCAACAGGAATATCAATATGATCAGAATAATGACAAGCGGGTCTTTATAGGCCGCATAACGTTTTTTGCCGAGTAATCTGTCACACATAATCAAAGCCACATTATATTATTTACGGCAAACTGTTCACCGCAAGTGATTGTGAATTTAATATTATTATTAAAAGAAGGAAGATGCAGTCCCTGTGAATTTTTAAAATCTTTGTACCCAAGAAGAACGCTCTGCCATATGCCCCCCGCTATGTTATGCACGCAGGCATAATTCTCCCCACTCTTTACGTCCTGCATTTCAAAAATTACTTCGGCAGGATTGTCGCAGATGACATCCAGCTTCAAAATAGCGTCGTCCGTAGGAGCGTATCCCGGATTATTCAAACGATAAGTCATAAGTCCGCATACTGAGTATGCGCCTTTGAGTCCGTCGGCCTTCTCCACTACCTGCGGAAGGACTGCCTCGCTCGTTAAAAATATCCCGGCGAGAGCAAAAGAACGGTCGGCTATAGATAAGCTGTCAGCCCCGCTCTTTGCATTGTATATCACGCGGCAACGCTTTCTCATATTTTTAAACTTACCGCTCACCTTGCGCACCGCCATGCGTGACCACACGGTAAAGCCGTTTGTATAGCGGGCATAACAGAAGGCAAATACAACGATCGTCTTTTCGTATATATTCAGATAAAAGTCGCGGGCGCAACCTTCGCCGCCCTTGTAGGGCGCTGGCGTCCACTCGCGCATAACGGGATCTATACAGTCCTCCGCCATATACATGCCGAACTCTTCAGGCACGCCCTGTTCATCAAATTCAGCTCTCGCCACAAGATTCTGTTCCCCGTCGGCAATAACGCTTATCGTTGCAGGCTTGGGAAGAAATACCTGCCTCTCTCGCACAAACCTGTCCAGAAAGAGAAACATATCCTTTGTCCCCTGCACATCAATACAGCCGTTACAGTGCACAGAATATGAAATTACGCTGAGCGCCAGATAATTTTCGTTTATTCTAGAAAAAGTATCGTAAGCCCTGTCGTAATCGAAACGCTCGTCGTTGGTAGAACACAGCATGAGCACGGGACACTTTACAAACGGCGCATATGCCTGCGAATCGATTCCCGCAATATAACGGTATCTCTCCTCGTCCAGAACAGGCTCCTGCGAACCGAATTTACAGAACCCGTGATAAGTCTTCCAGCCCGCCGCGCACACAGTTATCATGCAAGCAAGCTCCACGCTTGCCGCAAGTTTCCATGCAATCTCACCGCCGTCGCGTATACCAACCACGCCTATCTTGCCCACGCCTTCACGACCTTTGAGATAATTATATGAATATCGTGCAACTGCGACCCACTCGTACCAACTTGTATGCACGGCGTCTTCTTCCACAAAATCTTTGTGTTTGCCGCACTTTTTTAAATTTGCATAAGAGATGTTTTCGGGATAAACGGTAAAATTTTCACACTCCCACTCACCGCGATAATCGGGCATGAGCACACTATAGCCGCGTTTGACAAAAAACCTCATCAGCTTTTCGTCTATGCCGGCAACACTGTCGGGAAGAAGAATGACGACGTCGTCTGAAGGCGCAGTTGCATCGCACATAAAGGCGGCGTAAATTTTTACGCGCCCCGCGCCCGTCTCTCTTCCGTAAAAATTGAGATATTGAATTTTCTGCCCGCCGTCGGTCTTTTCAATCAAGATATGTTCGTCGGCGGGAAGGCTGTCGTCAAAGTTTTTCCACAGCGATACTGGTGTCAATATGTTAGGCAAAATTTCTCCTGTCAGCAACTGATTCTTATAGTCGAGCCATGGCTCTCAGTTGCCTTGTTTACTAATATTTTACTGCTTATTCTGTGTTTCAATTCTTCGACATGGCTTATAAGCCCTATCGAAAAGTTTTCGTTCTTAAGTTTTTCAAGCGCGCTTAAAACGGTATCGATAAGGTCGCCGTCGAGCGTGCCGAAGCCCTCGTCCAAAAAGAAAAATTCTATCGATTTAAGAGAACGATTGCATATTGTCGAGCTGAGTGCGAGCGCCAGTGAGAGCGATACAAGGAAAGTTTCCCCGCCCGAGAGCGTTTTAACCTTTCTCATCTCACCGCCGTTATAGTTGTCGCCCACGCAAAAATTATTGTCGACATAGGCAAGGTAATACCTGCCGTCGGTGAGTTCTATCAGTGTACGCGACGCTGCACCCGAGATGTTGACGAGGTGCTCGTTTGCAATATATTCCATGAATTTATTGTCGCGCAGAAGGCTCTTCAGCCTGCCCAGAAGGTCGCGCTCACGCTTTATGCAATCAAACTTTTTTTTGAGTTCGGCTTTGGTTTTGAGCCGCTCCTTTAAGTCCGCCGCCGACTTCTGCGCGACAGCAAGCTCCGATATGTTTCGGGAATAAGCAGCGCGCGCTTCAATCTTCGCGGAAAGCGCATCTGCAACGCTGTCCTCCGTTACACTGTCGGCGCCTTCTTTGGGCTCGGCGTTTTTTGCCTCGCCCTCAGCCTTTGCATATTCGGTAGTAAAGGCATTGAAGTCCTCAAGCGCCTTCTCGTATCCGTCGTATTTTTTTATGAGAGCGCGGCAGGCGGCCAAGCTCTCCATTTTAGCGGAGGCGACGCCCTCTTCAGCCGCCCTTTCGGCAGTTGCTCGCTGTTCTGCGAGCGATCTTATCTCTGCTCCGTTGGCCGCAAGCATTTTAGCGTATTCGGTGAGCTGAAGTTTGAGTTTTTCGGCCTTTTCGGTGAGTTCAGCCTTGCGCGACTGCGCCCTCTGAAGTCCTGCCCTTGTATCGGCAGCCATTGCTTTGCATTTTTCAGCGTCCTCTTCGCCGAATACCTGCTTCAGCTTTCCCGAAAGCTCGCCGCACTCACCCGCAAGCCTTACGCCCCGCTCTTTAAGTTCAGCTATCCTCTCTTCCGACGACTTTGCCCTCAGTTCGGCCGCTTTGAGCTCGCCCTCGAATTTTTTTACGGCAAGCTCGAGCTTCTTTCTCATTTCGAGCGCATCGCGGAAGCGCCTGAGCTCCTCGTTAACATCTATGCGCGCATCCTTTACAGAGAGAATTAACTCTTTGTATTCCTCCGCCTTTTTATCGAGCTCCATGCCTACAAAATCATACAGCGGGGAATTGTCGTTATAAGTCCTCATCTCCGCCCGCAGTTGCTTTATATAGTCGAGAGCGCGGGCGTATTCGTCCTTTAAGATGCCACCTTTGAGCTCCTTTTTGAAATATTCGTCTATATTGAGATCCGGGCACCGCGACAGCTCTGCGGCGGCCTTTTTGAGTTCCGCCGATTTATTATCGCGCAGCTTTGCGTATTCAGCGCCGTTTGCGCTCTCGTCGCGGTATTGCCTGCGGCATCTTTCAAGTTCGGCGCGCCTTGCGGCGAGTGTATCTGCCGTAGGGAGCATGCCCTCCATGAGCGCGCTTTCGCGCTGCAACTTTTCGGCAAGGCTGTCTAAACCGCCCTCCCTGAGCTCGCGCTCCACCTCATCCGACTGCCCCTTTACCGACAGAGATTGCCGTGCAAGTTTTTCTCCGTCGGCTTTAAGCGCATCTATCCTGACTGCACACGCCTCAGCCTTGTCGGCCTCGGCGCAGGCGCGCTCGCACACGGCAAGCGCGGGAAGCACCCTGCCGAGTTCGTCAAATTCAGGCTTTCTTGCCCTGAGCTTTTCCAGCCGCGCGGCCGCTGCCGCGTATGCTTTCTTCTGCTCGAGCAGTTTGTTTTCACGGCTGTAGCACTTTTCCACCTCGTCGGCTGCTTGTTTCAAGCCGTCCAGAGCCGATTGCAACGCGGCGGCCGCACCCTCAAGCTCCTGCAATTTTTCTTTTGTGGCGTCCTCATAGGCGGTGAGCGCGCCCTCGGTGGCGGCGTATTCGGTCTGCGCCGCATTTTCACGCGCGGAAAGTTTGGCCTTAAGCGCCTTTCCGTACTTCTGCAGATTGAACAGCCGCTCTATGAGCTCTATCCTCTCTGAGGGAGCCGAGTTCACGAATTGGGCAAATTCGCCCTGCGGAAGGGCTATACATTTACGGAAATCTTCCTTGTTTATACCTATTATATCTGTAATCTTATCGTTTACCGACTTTACGTTATCGGCTATCGCCTGCGAACTCCCGTCCGCAGAGTATTCATACAACAGCGCCCTGTGCGTACCGCTCTTTTTCTTTATGTTGCGCTCGACTAGGTAAGTCCTCCTCGCTCCATCTGAAAAGATATCGAATATAAACTTTACGTCGAGCTCGCCGCATTTATAATTGATCTTGTCGAGCTTGTCTGGATTGCGCTCTATGTCGCCGTACAGCGCAAAGTTTATCGCGTCGAGAATGGTGCTCTTGCCGCTGCCCGTCTCGCCGAAGATACCGAAAATGCCGCTCTTTAAGAGAGGTTCAAAATCTATGACTGCACGCTCGGAAAAGCTGTTCAGCCCCTTGAATTCAAGTTTTACAGGTTTCATTCTTCCTCCGTAAGCGAAAGAAAGAGCTCCAGAAGCTCGGAGGGGACTTCAGTTCCAAAGCGAGATGAATAGTATTCTGAAAAGAGCAGCGACGAGCTCTTGCCCTCGTTTTCCGCAGAGTAGCCCGAAGCGAGCTCGGAATCTACCGACATCTTCAGCGAATACAGATTTTCGCATGCGCGAAGATCACCCAATTCCGACGGAGAGAGCGGCGTCTTCAAATTTAAAGTAAGTTCCGCAATAGCCCCCTCGTTTAAATTTAAAAGCCCGATTCCAGCTTCAACGCTGTTCGCCTGGAGTCGCACAAGTTTTTTACAGGAGGAAAGCTGCACAATTTTAAAATTCTGCAGTCCTTCGGCCGTGATATCAAAAACGTTTATGCCTTTATCCTGACCCGCCTCGTCGAAAGTAAAGCGCATTATCGCGCCGCTGTAGTATATGTTATTTCCGAGTTTCTGCCTCCCGTGCAGGTGACCCAGCGCGCAATAATCGCACTTCGGAAACAGGTCGAGCCCGACGGCGCGCGCGCCGCCAAGGTCTATCTCCCTCTCGCTGTCGCCAGACGTGCCGCCCGCGGCAAAAATATGGGAGAGAAATACCGACGGCATGCCATCTGGCTTACCCCTCTCACCGAAGTCTATCCAGCGTTTCATCTTGTCGGCAAAGCTCTCGTCGCTTTTGCCCTCTTTAAAGCGCGCCTCGTTTGGATATGGCAGGGTGTTTATATATACCCTCTCGCCGCGCGAATTTTCGAATACGGCATAGCCGCCCTCCGACTGCACGGGATAGCAATTTCCGCGCTTTTTGCAGTCGAGCGCCTTTAAATTGTTGCCAACGGTATAGATATTGAGCTCTTCAGAAAGCGCCTGCGCCGCGGTGAGGCGCACGTAATCATCGTGGTTTCCGCTTATGATGAGCACTGCGCACGTCTCTGCTATGGCCTTTACTGAGGAATAGAATATCTCCTCCGCCTCTGCCGACGGCGTATATGTATCGAACACGTCGCCAGCAACGAGCAAGAGCTCAACGCCCTCGTCCCTGCATATGCGCGCAATTTCGGCGAGCACCTCTTTAAATTCTTCTCCCCTGTCCCTGCCCATCAGCTTTTTGCCGATGTGCCAGTCGGAAGTATGCGCTATCCTCATATCCACCAAAGTCCGCGGACCAAGCGTCCGCGCATTTAAAACCTGCATTGCCGCCAAAAGGTTGCATTTTTGCACGGTTTGTTTTATAATTTTAAACACACCGCATGATTGCAATATTACAGCGGAATTTATACTAATTATATTCCTTTTGAGCAAATAAATCAAGCGTTAGCACGGTATTTTACAATATGGCTTTCATCTCGCGTTCTCCCGAACTTTCAGCCAGGTCGTTCACCTGCGTCGAAAACAAGTTCATAACAAAATATATGCCCGTACTCGAGCCGCTCTCTGTAAAGGTCTATCTTTACGGCCTCTACTTAAGCGGAAATTCGCAGGCATTCACACTCGAAGACCTGGCAAAAAGCCTGAATATTTCAGAGGAGCAAGTCGTTAACTGCTTTGAATACCTCGACGAATTTGAGCTGGTGAAGATAACCTGCCGCTCGCCGTTTGAGGTCACATACCTTGAGGCCGAGAACGTCAGCGGCACGCCAAAGAAATATAAGAGTGAAAAATACGCCGACTTTGCAAAGAGCGTGCAGGCCGTTATCAAGGGCAGGATGATATCACCAAACGAATACCGCGAATACTTCTATCTCATAGAGGAATACGGATTCGAGCAGAGCGCACTTCTGATGATCATAAACTACTGCGTGAGCATGAAGGGCGACGATATACGTCTGCAGTACATAAAAAAAGTTGCAAAGAGCTTTGCCGCCGAGGGCGCCACCACTGCCAAAAAGGTGGACAATAAGCTCGCCAGATTCACATCTTCCACTCCTTTCCTCTTAAAAATATTTGCGGCAGCCGGCATTTCCCGCAAACCCGACGTTGACGACGACGCGCTCTATAAAAAATGGAGCAACGAACTCGGATTTTCAGACGATGCTATCTCTGCAACGGCAAAATATTTTAAGACAAAGACAGTCGAAAAGCTTGACGACGCGCTCGGAGAACTTTACCGAAACAAGAAATTTGATGTAAAAGAAATAGAGTTTTACTGCAAGACGAGAAATTCCGTGCACGCCGCCACGGCGGAGATCGCAAAGGCGCTCGGAGTATACATGCAAAACACAGCGCCATACATGGAAAATTACGTAATTCCTTGGTGCGACAGAGGTTATGAACTCGGCACTCTAAAGACGCTGGCCAACTACTGCTTTATGCACGGCAAGCGATCTTTCGAGGATATGAACGACTTTATAAAGGAGCTGTACGACCAGGGAATAATAGGCGAAAAGGCGGTAAATTCATATATAGAGATGAAGAACGCCGAGGACGAGTTCCTTAAAAAGGTACTCACCGCCTGCGGACTCAGCCGCAGGATAATCTCGCCCGACAGGGAATTCCTCTCGCGCTGGAGGCAATGGAATTTTTCAGACGAGATGATACTGCGGGCCGCCGAACTTTCGGCCGGAAAGAACAACCCCGTTGCATATATGAACGGCGTGCTCTCTTCATGGAGAGAATCGGGAATATTTACCCCCGACAAAATCGAGGGTTACGCCCGCCAGGCTGCCGCAACGAAAAAGACCGTCGACCGCGGCGTGATCGAAAGACATTATGCCGAACTCAGACAGATAGCCGAAGCCAGAGCAGAGAGAGCGCTCGAGAGAGCGCTTGCCGACCAGACTTACGGCGCCATGTATAAAGAGATAAATTCTTTGAATATTCAACTTGCCTTTGCCGAGAGTCGCGGCGACGGTACGGAAAAAGAAATCGAACAGAGGATTAAAGATACCGAGAGCGCCGCAGACATGCGTCTTAAAGAACTCGGGATAGACAAGGAAGATTTTACCCCGCACTACAACTGCAAAATATGCGGCGACACGGGCTACGATGCAAACGGCAGGCCTTGCAAATGTCTGAAAAAGTTTATAGCCGATTATATTAACGGTTGAGAACAAAAGTCATTACAAAAAAATTCTGCGGACAGTCGATGCAAGATTGTCCGCAGAATTACTTCATGCATTAAAGCAATAAAAATTTTAGCGCAAATTTTAAATTTTTTCGCCTGTTTTTATTTGACAATGCCGATAGTTTAACATATAATATCAAAGTAATCGCCCGCAGGAAACCTCTCCCTTCCGTCGATACACAAAAGCTGATATGCTGCTATGGCTCAGCAGGTAGAGCACGTCCTTGGTAAGGACGAGGTCACCGGTTCAAATCCGGTTAGCAGCTCCATTTTAACGGACACTAAAAGTAATTTATAGTGTCCGTTTTTTCACGCCGCCAACCTTCCGCCGAAATATGGACGCGCGCTAGCGCAGCACTGTTCTGCCGAGCGGGGCGACAGCCGAAGCTCTGCCGTCATCTTGCGCGAGGAAGCGTAGCTGACGACACGTTGCGGAGGGCTCCATTTGAAAAACCGCAAAACGCAGTCGAAAGATCTCGTTGCGTCTAATGTCCGCCGCAATGCGGCGGGATCCATTCGATTTCGCCTACGGCTCCGCTCATGATGACATTAGACGGCAACGGACAACAGCTGACTTTCACGCTTGCGGGAAAAAGCAGATTGACAATGAGCACAAACGCCTAATTACGTTATGCATAGTACTTCGCAAAACTGCAGTATGCACCACAAATATATTTAACTGCAGAACACCGCGCAGACTTCTCTGCGCGGCGTAAATTTATATAAAGCACGCATTTTTGCGCGCAATGTTATATTATTTTCATTACAGGACCGCAAAGTTAACGTCTGCATCGCCACGAAATTAATTGCACGCTTTTAGCTGAGCGTACCCAAATCGTCAGCAGCTACGTTATATACCGACGTCGTCACACTGTCGCCGTCACGTTCGAGAACGAGACTTACAGTATCACCCGCGCGTATCGTGAGGGCAACATCGTCCAGCATAAATGTTCGGGTGATCTGCTTTTCAACTCCATTGACTATTATGCCGCGGATAACATCACCCGTTCTCACACCCACGTTTGCCGCTATTCCGCCCGATATCACCGATTCCACTTTTACATCCTCCTCTATCGCACCGTATCCGCTTGAACTGTCGTATACATACTTTGAACCGCTTGAGGAAGTAGTTATGCCGAAATCTACCTTATAGGCGTTGTTCGTACTGCTGTCGCCGTCGTTGGCGTAGTAAATTATATTATCGACCGTTCCTGTAACTACTTCGAGAGGAACGGCGTAATTGATATTCTGGTCTTCCGTGTTTCCGGCATTTGTTATGCCAATCAATTCCCCGTCGGAATTAAAAAGGCCTCCGCCAGAATTGCCGCTGTAGAGCGGAGTATCGATTCTTAAAGAACGATACGAGCGCAATGTACCGTCGATATTCAGCGTTATATGCTCATTTTCGGTACTTACTATGCCCTGCGTTACACTCAGCCCGTTGCCTTCGGGATTCCCTATTGCGATGGCCGTTTCGCCCACATAATAAGTATCGGCAACATCTACAGCCCTGATATTTTCGTTGACAGCCTTGATATCTTCGGTCTTTACCCTTAGCACGGCGACATCGTTTTCGACAGAGCCGCCCACATATTCGAGCGAAATACCATATTGACCGTAATCATACTCTGTATACCCGTCCGAATCGCGCCCGGAGGCCGTCGGTGTACCTTCGCTGCCGTACAGATAGCCATAAATCTCACGAGCGATCTTTGTCCCACCGTTCTTTGACGCATCAGCATCGTTATCGTATACAACATGATAGTTGGTTACAAGATAAGTGTATCCGTCAGCATCCTCATCAATACTGTATATAACAGCCGCACCGGTATAAACATTCACGTCGGACACCGTAGTAATGCCGCCAAAACCTATCGAATACCCAGTCTCGACAAACTCAGCATAAATCTTAAGACAAGACTGCAGGCAATAATTTATCGTCGAGGATGTATCTGTGCCAGACACATTCATATACTTTGATAAAAATTCCGAAAAACTTATATCTTCGCCAGTTTCAATAATATATTGCTGATACAGATCCTCTGCACTGACCATGCTGTTTGGCATGGTAAATTCACTTGTCGATCCGTCGGAATAATATATGGTATATATATCATAATTCCCATCAGTGCCCGACTTTGCAATCGACGTCACATAGGTTTGCGACGAACAAGCCGCGAACGCGGGCACAAGGGCAATAGTTGCCGCGCAGGCGGCTACTGCCATAAGTTTTCTTGCTTGAAACATAGAGCTATCCTCCTTTTGTTGGCTGTATAATACAAGAGGTTTATTGACATTAAATTACATCTAAATGAATTTCACGCAAAAAAATATTCACATTGTTATAACCTTTAAAAATTTTACGGCTTTACGGCCATAGAGAACATAAATAAGCCGCCCGATCATAAATACAGACGCATTATAAAAGCCGCGCGCGCAAATATCTTGCGCGCGCGGCTTTTATTACCGCATATTTCTATTCAAGTTTATTTTACATAGTCGCCGAGCAGTTTAAGATCGTTTTCTATGAGCTTGCCCTGCTCCTCGTTGCTCAGCTTTTTGTACGAGAGCAACGCGAGGAGATATATCTGGTATGCCGCAAACTTCTGCTTGTCGGCGCCGATCTCCTTGAGCTTAGCCACTACGGGATTTGCAAGGTTTACGATGAGCGTCTTTGCAGGCTCGCCCTGTGACATTCCGTAAATCTCACCCATTTCTGCATAACGGCGCATTATCTCATTCACATTGATTATCGCGGGAACGGCGGCGTTTTTGAGCTTCTCGGTTTTGATCGTCAGTTTGTCGTCGCCTATCGCCTCCTTGAATATATCTGCGATCACGCTGTCCTCCGCGCCCTCGCCCTCTTTGAGCGCACCGTCGATATCTGCGTCGATGCGGGCAAACTTGACCTTATCGGGTGTTTTATACTCGAGGAATGTTATAAAGTGAGGATCGATATACGAGTTATCGCATACCATAGCGTTGAGTCCCGCTTCTTTGAACATCTTTATATACTGCGCCTGGGTGAGCTCGTCGGAGACATAGTATACCGTCTTTATCTTCGGCTCTTTGGCCTTATCGCCTTCAGCGGCACCGTCAGCGGCATTTTCGGCAGTCTTTTGCGCGTCATCGGTTTCCTCCGCGGGTTCGCCGTAATATTCGCCCAAAGTGCGGTATTTTCCGCCGAGGTCCTTGTAGATTATGATATCCTTTACCTTTTCATAGAAGTCGTTGTCTTTTATGCAACCGAACTTAATAAAGTTTGCGATATCGCCCCAGCACTCCTCATACTTTGCCCTGTCGTTTTTAAATAGTGAGATGAGCTTGTCGGCTACCTTTTTGGTTATGTGCTTGGAAATCTTCTGCACCTCCCTGTCGTTCTGCAGGAAGCTGCGCGATACGTTCAAAGGGATATCGGGGCAGTCTATAACGCCGTTCAAAAGCATCAGAAATTCAGGGATGACTTCCTTTATGTTGTCGGCAATGAATACCTGGTTACAGTACAACTTTACCATACCGCGCTCAAGTTCGAGTTTATTGCGCGTCTTGGGAAAGTAGAGAATACCCTTAAGCCTGAACGGGTAGTCCATATTGAGATGTACCCAGAAGAGAGGTTCGTTGAAGTCCATGAAAGTATCTGTGTAGAACTTCTTATACTCCTCATCGGTGCACTCCTTTGGGTTCTTTGTGTAGAGCGGATGAGTTTCGTTCAGAGGCTTGTCTTTGCCGTCGCCCTTGTATGAAAGATAAATATTATACGGCATGAACGAACAATACTTTTTGATGAGCGTCCTTATCGTGCTCTCGTCGAGGAACTCCTTCTCTTCGTCGGCGATATGCATGACTATCTTCGTGCCGCGCTCGGGCTTTTCACACTCCTCTATAGTATATGTGGAGTTGCCGTCAGACTCCCAATGTACGGCGGGTTCGTCCTTATACGACTTCGTGAATATCTCCACGTCGTCCGAAACCATATACGCCGAATAGAAGCCCAGGCCGAAGTGGCCTATTATGCCGTCGCCGCCCGCCTTTTCATACTTCTCCAAAAAGTCGGAAGCGCCGGAAAAGGCAATCTGCGTGATATAGTTCTCCACTTCGTCGGCCGTCATGCCTATGCCGTTATCTTCCACGGTGAGCGTCTTTGCGTCTTTATCGACGGAGATTTTTACGCACATCTCCGAGCCGTCGTCTTGAGCCTCGCCCATACCGGCAAGTTTTTTGAATTTTGTGATCGCGTCGATGCCGTTTGCGACTATCTCCCTGAGGAAGATATCCTTATCGGAATACAGCCACTTTTTTATTATGGGCATCATGTTTTCGCTTGAAATTTTTATATTGCCTTCACGTTTCATTGAAAGTAACCTCCGTAACGTAACAGTTATTTTATAAACCGCGCGCCGCCGCGCTAAACTGTAAAGCAGATTTAAAATTGCGCTGTTTACAAAATCGGACGCATGAAATAGCAATGAGGCCTGATATAACAATATATAATTCAACGCCAAAACGGGCTGCCTTGAAAAAAGCAGCCCGTAAAAGGTTTTTTTAAGTTGATAAAACTCAGTCTTTCTTTACCTTTTCGGCAACAACTTCAACTTTGTCGTAATAGCCGCAGTTGCCGCAGACCCTGTGAGCCTGCATCATTGAATGGCAATGAGGGCACTCCACAAGCGTGGGAGCCGTTGCCTTGTAGTTTGCAAACCTGCTGTTTGTTCTGCTCTTTGACTGTTTTCCCTTGGGTACTGCCATATTATAACACCTCTTTTTTCTTTCTTATTTAATCTCTATGCCCCTGCAGTCGGGCCTGCACAACAAAACTTGCGGCTGACTGAAGAGAACAGCATCGTTTACGGCAGTAGTCAAATCGATTTTAAAGCCGTTATACGAATAATTTTCTCCGTCGTCCTCGGTGAGATACAGAATGTCGTTTTCATACTCTACCCGCTTGCTCGCCTGCTCCAGGCAGTACGAACAAACTCCGCAAAGAAGATAGCTTACCTTTAATCTTACGCCGACAGAATCGTCCTCGTAAATTTCAAATTCGCCCTCCACCTTCACTTTGCCGCTTATTCCGGCCGAGGGAAGAAGGATAAGCTCTGCGGGGCATTCGTAGTCAAACGAAAAGTTCCCGCTATACTTTTTCAGGGCTATCTGCCTTGCTATGTCAATAATCATACCGAACCGACTATGCAATTATAGTATAAAGCCAAATCTTTGTCAACTTATTTTGTAAACGGCGCAAGCAATTTTTTACAAAAGTTCAGCCGTTTCGCGCGCAATTACAAGCTCTTCATTTGTGGGGATGACAAGTATCTTCACCCTGCTGCCGTCGGCGGAAATATCGCGGACAGAACCGTCGTTTTTGCCGTTGTTCTTCTCCTTGTCGAGCTTTACGCCGAGGAACTCGAGCCCCTCGCAAACCCCCTCCCTGACGAGCGGCGTATTTTCGCCGATGCCCGCGGTGAACACTATGCAGTCAAGTCCGCCCATTGCCGCGGCATATGCGCCCACGAAGCGCTTGGTCTGGTAGTTGAACATATCGAGCGCGAGCTTGCATCTCTCGTTGCCGCTCTCCATGCCGGCGATAAGATCGCGGAAGTCGCTCGAAACGCCAGATATACCCGCCACGCCGCAGTTTTTGTTGAGATAGGTAACTATCTCCGCGTGCGACATGCCCTTCTTGCGGGCGAGGAATTCTACCGCGGAGGCGTCGATATCGCCCGAGCGGGTGCCCATGAGAACGCCTGCAAGCGGGGTGAAGCCCATGGATGTATCCACGCACTTGCCGCCGTCGACGGCCGTTATCGACGAACCGTTGCCGAGGTGGCAGGTGACAATTTTGAGCTCTTCGGGCTTCTTGCCGAGATACTTTGCGGCCTCCTGCGAGACGAATTTATGGCTGGTGCCGTGGGCGCCGTACTTTCTTACGCCGTAGGCCTTGTAGTCCTCATACGCAATGCCGTAGAGATAGGCCTTTTCGGGCATGGTCTGGTGGAATGAAGAATCAAATACGAGCGCCATGGGCGTTTTGGGCATAACCTCGATGCACGCGCGTATGGCCGTGGCCGCCGCGGGATTGTGCAGGGGCGCAAGCTCGAAGGTCTTTTCTTCGAGCGTCTTTAAAACTTCGGGCGTAACGAGCGTAGTCTTTTTGAAATATTCGCCGCTCGCAACTATCCTGTGACCCACCGCGCCTATCTCGTCCATAGACTTTATCACGCCGATCTCGTCGTCATGAAGGGCCTCGAGCACGAGCTCGATGGCCACCTTGTGGTTGGGCATATCCTGATTGTATACCTTCTCCTTGCCGTTGCCCTTGGCCTTTAAGAGCGAACCGGGGATACCTATCCTTTCGCAGCCGCCCTTGGCAAGGACGCCCTCAGTTTCCATATCTATGAGCTGGTACTTAAGGGAAGAACTGCCTGCATTGATAACCAGTATTTTCATGAATTTCCTATCCTCTCTACTTCTTTACTCTGCCTGAAGCGCGGTTACTGCCACTGTCGCCACGATATCGTCAACATTGCAACCGCGAGACAGATCGTTCAGCGGCTTTGCAAAGCCCTGACATACGGGGCCGATAGCCATATAGCCGCCGAAGCGCTGAGCAATCTTATAACCGATGTTGCCCGCGTTAATGTTGGGGAATATGAACACGTTTGCGTGTCCGGCAACCTTTGAACCGGGAGCCTTGAGTTCGCCGACTTCGGGAGCGACGGCCGCGTCGAACTGGAACTCACCGTCGAGTGCGAGGTCGGGAGCCATCTCCTTGGCAAGCCTCGTTGCCTCCTGCATCTTGGGAACGGACTTGAAGAACTTGTCGTCGTTGCCCGAACCCTTTGTGGAGAACGAGAGCATCGCGACCCTCGGCTCTATGCCTGCGAGCGTCTTTGCAGTCTTTGCGGAAGAAATGGCGATATCTGCAAGCTGCTGTGCGTCGGGCTCGATGTTTATGGCGCAGTCGGCAAACACTGCTACCCCGTCGGGATTGTATTTGTTGCCGCCCTCGGGGGCTATCATGATAAAGCAGCTCGAAACGGTCTTTATGCCGGGCGCCGTTTTAACCACCTGAAGTCCGGGACGGAGAGTGTTGGCCGTAGAGTGGCATGCGCCGGAAACATAACCGTCAACGTCGCCCGCCTTAAGCATGAGCGCGCCGAACATTGTCCTGTCCTTGGCCTGCTCGGCAGCCTGTTCCTCGGTCATGCCCTTGGCCTTCCTTGCTTCATATAAAATCTTTGCGTATCCGGCAGTCTTGTCGGATGTGAGCGGATCGATGAGCGTTATGCCCGTAAGGTCCACGCCGGGGGCTACCCTCTTTGCCTCTTCCTCGTTGCCAATAAGCACGATTCTGGCAATTCCCTCCCTGGTTATCTGCGCCGCGGCTTCAACCACGCGCTTGTCCTCACCCTCGCAAAGAACGATAGTCTTTTTAAGGGAAGCAGCTTTTGCCTTGATCTCGTCAAGTAATGCCATTTCAGTTTTCTCCTTAAAACACTTTATTTATCACAAATTTTGAGCTATAATACCTGTACGGAAGATCCCGCACGGCCTATACCGCCTATAATTATATAATAAAATTTTTTAATTGTAAAGATTAAAATTAACATTTTCTGATTGTGTTATGAAAATTTGCGCCATAATCTGCGAATACAACCCCTTTCACAACGGGCATAAATACCTTTTGGAGCAGGCGAGGAAACTTTCGGGCTGCGACGCGCTGCTCTGCATTATGAGCGCGAGTTTTACACAGCGCGGAGAGGCCGCCGTGCTCCCCAAATTCATGCGCGCGGAGCACGCCGTGCTCGGCGGCGCCGACTGCGTTATCCAGCTCCCCGCCGCATTCTCCGTTGCCCCCGCCGAAATTTTTGCGCAGGGCGCCGTCAGCATTTTAAAGAGCATACCGGCAGTAAAAACTCTCGCCTTCGGAAGCGAAGTCGCCGACGGAGCCGCCATAGAAAAGGCCGCCGAGATCTTTTACGATATGAACGTTGAGGGCAACGGCAACTTCAGAATTGACGAAATTATTGAAAAACACTTGGCGGGCGGGCAGAGCTATAAGCGCAGTCTTGCGCTTGCGCTTGAAGAACTGGGCGCAAAAAATTCCCTGGTAACATCGCCAAACGGTATACTTGCCATAGAGTATGCCCGCGCAATAAAAAAACTTGGCGCAAACATAGAAATACTGCCGATAGAGCGCGTTGGCGCCGGATACGGTGACGTTGTACTCAAAGACAACTTTTCTTCAGCGAGCGCGATACGCGCTAACCTCAACAGCGCTGCTGTGGCGGGCAATGTGCCCCAATATGTTTTACAGCCGCTTAAAGAAGTCGATATCAAAGGTTCAAAAGACAGGCTCGACTGCCTGATTAGATACGCCCTTGCGAGCGCCGACAAACGCGACATGATACGCATATTCGGCTGTACCGAAGGTCTGGAGAACAAACTGAAATCTGACACAGCGCTGCCCGCCGAAGAGATTATAGCCAAAGCCACAAACAAACGATACACATCATCACGCATCAGGCGCATACTCATCGCAAACATGCTGGGACTGTATTCCGATGATACAAAGAGATATATCAAAGAGGGAACTTATATTAAGCCGCTTGCAGTGCGCGAAAACTTGAAGGCATATATTCTTGCCGAACTTGCCAAATCTTCCCTGCCGGTAATAATCAAGAAGATGAGTCTTGCCGCCATTTCCGCGCCGTGCAAACGCAAGTATGATCTGCCGAAATCTTCCGCCGAAAAGTGTTATGCAAGCGACAGACATGCCGACTTTGTGCGCGCTTTGATTTGCGGCGAAGAACCCGAATACGACTTCACATTGAAAGTAGTGAAGTAAAGCAACATCCCAAATGAGCAGTGCTGTAATATGATATGGTAAATATTTCGGATTAAGCAGAAGTTGCGGGGCGCCAAAATTTTTTTGGCGCCCCCACATTTTTTAAAAAAAAATATACCAGCGTTAAAATTTAACCCCGTTATTTGGGGTTACGGGCAAAATAATTTGATTTTGTGGGCCCCCAACGA